>Ga0335075_10001892_pt1 | contig 34065 bp, 26 predicted proteins | sample Lox_Sample_24_FD_206723 | JGI IMG/M metagenome (GOLD analysis project Ga0335075, IMG submission 206723) | Soil microbial communities from Loxahatchee National Wildlife Refuge, Florida, United States - Lox_Sample_2.4 | ecosystem: Environmental > Terrestrial > Soil > Wetlands | place: USA...
CCGGAACCTGATCGACGTCCGGTTCCCTGTCCAGTACGTGATCAGGCCGCATCAGGCGACCGACCCGGAGCTGCACGACTACCGCGGCTACGCCGGCCAGGTCGCGGGCGGCGTGCTCAAGCCAGGCGACGAGGTCGTGCACCTGCCTTCGGGCCTCACCACCACGATCCGCCAGATCGACACGGCGAAGGGGCCAGTGCCCGAGGCGTTCCCGCCCATGTCCGTGACCCTGCTTCTCGCCGACGATCTGGACGTGTCCCGCGGCGACATGTTCTGCCGGCCGCACAACCAGGCTGTCTCCACGCAGGACGTGGACGCGATGGTGTGCTGGATGACCGACGCCAGGACGCTGACGCCGCAGAGCAGGCTGATCGTCAAGCACACCACGAGGACGGTGAAGGCGATCGTCCGCAGCCTGCAGTACCGGCTGGACGTGAACACGCTGCACCGGGACGAGGCGGCGGGCCAGCTCGGGCTGAACGAGATCGGCCGGGTGACGCTGCGGCTGACCCAGCCCATCTTCTGCGACCCGTACCAGCGGAACCGGATGACCGGCGGCCTGATCCTCATCGACGAGGCGACCGGGTCCACCGTCGGCGCCGCCATGATCACCGAGAACAGCTGACCTTCTCTGAACAGGCCTGGCCAGGCGGCTCCGTTACCTGCCACTTGCCGAGTTAGGTCCAGATCGCGGGTGCTGTCCGACCTTGTCTTGTTATTAGCGGATGCCGTCCCCCGGAGCTGGCGGACCGCTAGATTCCCACCCATGCGGGAGCTGACGCACTAGCGTCGTCATATCGCAAAGAGGGGCGAAATCGGCAAGTCAGTCCTGTGCGTGACAACCCATGACGCAAGCGCCGCGTCACACGTACAACGGTCGGAATTTGCTTCTCTGCAACCAAACCTTCACGGCTAGCAGAGGGCGGGACATATCAGTCTGGGGGCGGTCGTGCCTGAACGCAGTTTTGAGGCGCGGCATAAGACATACGCCGGCGCCGCCCTCCGGCCACTCTCGGTACATCTCGCGGGCTCGTAGCAGGAGATCGAATCAATCAGGAGATGAGGATGCTCAATTACAGGTTTGCTGCGGCAATTGCCGCCGCTGCGGCCGGCCTGGCGTTGCTCGCCGGTGCTGGCGCCGCTCATGCAAGCAGTGGCCGGCCGCATCTGGCTGCCAGTGCGAGTGCCGGCAGCACGCTGACTCCCCTCGTGCAGGAGTTCGGTGCCAACACGAGCCCGTTCTGCCCGGCCGGCAACGGCAACGTGCCGTGCGACGGCGCGGTGGGTGACTACGGGACGATCAGCCGAGTGGCGTCAGGTACCGGCGGTGTCACTGCGCTGGACGGCTCGCACTACGCCGAGACGGCCGGCTCGCAGGCCACCTCCTCCGGCTGCCCGAGTACGACATCGGAGTACTGCACCGGGCCGTACGCGCTGTTCGACGGCGGCGGGGTTGCCACGTTCCCGTCGCAGGGCTTCACGGTGACGGCCGACCTGTACCTGACTCGGTCAGAGCCAGGCGACATCACCGCGGACATCGGCCTGAACAATAACGATGGTGCCTACGGCAATGACATCTTCATCAACTTCTGCCCGGTCGCGAGCGGTGGCCTGGCTGTCAGTGCCGGCACGATGGAGTCCTGTGACGGGGCGACGACCGCGCAGGTCACGAAGGCCGGATGGTACCGGCTGGTCTGGGACTTCACCCCGGACGCGGGCACCGTCGCCCTGAACCAGAGCGTCAGCAGCGAGGCGACCGGCTACGCCGTGTGGCAGGGCGAGCTGGACGCTCCGGTCTCGGTCAACGGCGTGACGGCAACCCCGTCCAACACCGGCGGTCCTAGCTACTTCTGGATTCCCACCGAGAACACCAACAGCCTGCCGCTGGCGAACTTCGCCGTGCAGCTTGGCTCGTACCCGGGCGGGAGCGCGCCGGACAAGGTGAAGGTCAGGGTCCCGGACGCCCGGATATCGGTCCGCGCCGGCACGCTCATCCGGTTCAGGGTGCACGCTGACTCGTCGGCGGGCGCTTCTATCACCGGATGGTCGATTACTCCGGGGCTGGGCCTATCGGTCAACAAGTCCGGCCTGGTCCGCGGCAAGGTCACGAGGTCTCTGCATCGCACTGTGACCCTGACGGCAACTGACTCGGCCGGCATTACGGGTTCAGCGACCTTCCGGCTGGTGGTACGCAAGTAGCAACCGGCCACCTGACGGATCGAGAGCCCCTGGGTTGCACGGCCCAGGGGCTCTCTCATCTCCGACCTGGCCTGAGATAGCCCGTCCCGGCCCGCCGGATGGCCGCGGCGGCTCTTCCAGGCCACGTCCGCGCAGATGGTCCCAGCCCTGGACGGTCTGATCCGCATGAAGAGGTCGTGTGCTAGCCGTTCCGGGCTGGGCCATGCGCCGGTCACGGGCCTGTAGGCACAGGGTCCCTGGCGAGCGCGTCATCCGTGGTCGCAGAGCGGCCCGAGGATCGCAGATACCGCGCCGTCGAGACCGACGCAAGGCAGATTCCCAGTGCGATTACCCGGACTGTGCCCTCGCTAGGCCATGGCCAGAGGTGCGTCAGCTGGAGCCGGAGGGTGACACTGTGTGTCACGACGTTCAGCGACAGGTAGGCGACGAGTCCCGTCGCCAGGATCGCCGCCGTCTCGGCGACGGCCTGGGCGGCATGCACGGCGGCAGGTCGGTCGACGGGGTGCTGGACTACGGTGCGGGCGCTGCCTCGCCGCAGCCGCAGGTATCTGCTCACGACAAGGCTGATGCCGGCGACAGCGAAAGCGATCACGCCGGTGGTATCAGTGCGCAGCCAGGGCACCGCCGGCCAGTAAGGGCTGGCAAGTGGCGCCCCGCCGAAGGTGGCTACCAGACATGTGCTTGCCCAGCACAGCAGGCCGGTGTAGCCGAGTCCGAAAGCGACCGCCTCGACCACGAGCCGTCTGTTGCTGCTACCAGCCACACTCATGCTGATCACTGTAGGCGGGCTTTCAGGCGGGTTAGCCCACCGGTATCTGTCTGGGGTATGTGCGGCCGTGATCGTCGGGACTGGCTGACAAAATAAACGATCTCAGCTAGGAGAAATCCCGGATGGGGAGCCCTTCCCTTGCTCTCTCTCAGGCTGGCTAGGACCATCTCCGGCAGCACGGTGCGCCGGTGAGCGCACATCAGGTTGTGCCTAGGGATGGTCTGAATGGTCGGTCTGCCGCGAACTGCTTCGCCGGTTGGTCAGTTCCATATGGTTCGCAGCCCGCTGCTCGCGGTGACGCTATGTGCGGCCTGCGTCATCAGCGCTGCTGTGCCGGCGGCGTCGGCTGCCACGAGGGCGGCGCGGCCTTCGGCGCCGGTCTCGGCGGCGGTGACGGGCAACAGCCCGGCGTATAACTGGCCAACATTCCACCGCGGCCCGCAGCTCCAGGGGTACGCGTCGAACTCCCCGCTATCGGCGGCGGACGCGAGTCAGCTCGGCGTGGCCTGGGCTACCGATCTGTACGGGCCGGCACTGGATTCGCCCGTCGTGGTGTACGACAAGAAGCTCAGCGAGACGCTCGCCTACATCGGCACCGAGCACGGCAACTTCTTCGCGGTAAACGTGGCGACCGGCCACATCGTGTGGTCTGACTCCCTGGGTCCCCCGATCAGGTCGACGCCGACCGTGGCCGGCGGCTACGTGTGGGTGGAGACGTGGAACAGCGCGCGGATCTACAAGATCAACGCTACGACCGGTGCAGTTGCGTGCTCGGTGTCCGCGCCGGACCAGATCGAAGGGTCCGGCGTCGTCGCCACGCCGAAAGGCGGGGTGTCAACGCTCTACATCAACACCGAGGAGACCGGTCCGGTGCTGGCGATCAGGACCAGCGACTGCAAGCAGGAGTGGTCCTGGGACAGCTACAAGAACAAGTCGGGGAGCTGGGACCCGATGGGGTACGCCGTGGACGCGGCCGGCACGCCGCTGGTGCTGTTCGGCTCGGCCGACCCGGACTCCTCGGTCTACGCCCTGAATGCGGTTACCGGGCACGAGGTGTGGCGCTTCGCGGCGCCAACCCCGCCCGGCGACTACGACATCGGGTCCGGGATCACGATTTCCCCGCCCGGCGTGAACGGCTTCGCCGACGGGGTGGCGTACGCGGTCAGCAAGTACGGGATCTTGTTCGCGCTCAACCTGAGCACGGGAGCGCAGATCTGGGCCTACGACTTCGCCTCGGCGCTCGGCGTGCCGCGTTCCGACATCTCCACGCCTGCCCTCGACGGCACTAATCTCGTCCTCGGCTACCACCCGGGGATGATGGACGTCAACGCGGTCACCGGAGCGCTGATCTGGACCAGCAAGGAACCGGCCGAGCTGAGCGGCGATTCCTCGCCGGCAATCGCCGGGGCCGCCGGGCAGGAAATCGTGGCCGATGCCGATCTCGGCGGCGGCTTCGAGGTGACATCCCTGGCGGACGGCAGTCAGCTTTACGATTACCAGACCGGCGGGTACATCACGGGGTCGCCGGCCGTGTCAGACGGGAACATCCTCATTGCCTCGTCCGACGGGTTCCTTTATGACTTCGCCGTCGGCGGGGGCAACGACACGGTCCTGCCGCAGGCGTCGATCACCTCACCGGCCGACTTCGCGGCGGTGAAGTACCCAGTCGCCCGTCGCCTCACGATCGCTGGCACCGCGAGCGATGCCGCTGGCGTCGGTGCGGTTCAGGTCGCAGTCCAGGCCGGCGGGCAGGACGGGCCGTGGTGGGATGCCACGAGCAGGAAGTGGGTGGACGGGCCGATCGGCAACCCGGCCAGGCTGACCTCGGCCGGCAGCACCTCGACGGGCTGGACATTCGCCTATCCGGTGCCGCGGTCGGGGGACACCTACAAGGCGATCGCGTACGCGGTGACCACGACGAACCAGTCTGGTATCAGTGCCGCGCATTCGGAGTTCCTGGTCCGCGCAGAGCGGGGAGCGCCGAGACTGACCACATCCGCCAGCTACCTGGCGCCGGGCGCCAGGGTGACCGTCAAGGGCGCTGGTTTCGGCGGCTCGGAGCAAGTCAAGATCACCTTGTTGTCCCGCACGCTCGCGGCCGTGACCGCGACATCCGGCGGGCGGTTCGCCGCAGCGGTCGCGATCCCGCGAAGCGCGCCGTTCGGCTCGGCTTCTCTGGCTGCTACCGGGCGCACGTCGGGCCGGGTCGCCACCGCGGCGATCGTTGTCACCAACGACTGGGCTCAGCTAGGCAACGGCCCAGCCCACACCGGGTTCGAGGCCAGCGACCCAACGCTGTACAACCTGGTGGCTCCTGGCGGCGATGTGTTTCTTGATCAGGCGTGGAAGTTCAGTTCTGGCGGCGCCATCAGCACCGCTCCGGCGGTCGCCAACGAGGTCGCCTATGAGGGCAACGCGCTCGGGCACCTTGTCGCGGTCGACGTGCACAACGGAGCGGACAGGTGGACCTGGAAGGACACCTCGGGGGCGGCGATCACCGGCTCGCCAGCCGTCGACCCGGTCAAGGGCCTCGTGATCATCGGTACCGAGGATGGCACCGTGGCCGCCGTCAGCACCCGTAACGGGACCCTGGTCTGGTCGGCGACGGTCGGCGGCACTGTCAACGATCCGGCTCTGGCCGACGGTACCGTCTACGTCACCACCAGCAACGGCACGGTCGAGGCACTCTCCGAGTCCACCGGCGCCAAGCGGTGGTCCGCCACCATGCCGGCCAGCGTTACCGGCGCCCCGGCGGTTGACCCGGCCGCGGGAACCCTGGTGGCCGGAGCGGTCAACGGCGATGTGCGCGCGTTCAACACGGCGAACGGCAAGGTCCGATGGGGATACGTCAGCGGCGGAGCGGTCGCCGCCGCGCCCATGATCGATCACGGCACCGTGTACTTCGGCTCTGGCGATGACATCGATGCGGTCAGCGAGACCCACCACGATCTGCTCTGGTCCTACCGGACCGGCGCCGCCGTCGCCGCTACCCCGGCTCTCATCACCTCCGGCCGCATCGAGATGCTGCTGACCGGCTCCGACGACGGCACGTTGCGTGCTATCAACGGCGCCACCGGCAAGCTGCTGTGGCAGAACGACGTCGGCGAGGCAATCACTGGCCTCGCCGTTGCCGACTCGGTGGTCGCGTTCACCACATCGTCAGGGGAGGTCGGCGTCAGCCGGACCTTTACCGGAGAGCAGGTCTGGCGGATGACCACCAGCGCCGCCGAGATCAGCGCACCGCCCGCACTTGTCGACGGCACGGTCTACGCTGGCGGCAGCGACGGCGCCCTGTACGCCTTCACCGGCTATGGCCAGCCGCCTAGCTGACGGACGCCCGATGAGATGGCGAACCCGGGCGATTCGGTCGGCGGTAGCGGTCCTTGATTGTGAGGCCTGTCTATCTGCCGGTGTGCCGGTATACGCGGATCCAGTCCACCGTCATTTTCGCCGGGAACGGCGTCTTCGCTGTTACCTTGCCCGGATAGCCGCCGCCAATCGCCAGGTCGAGGATGATGAAGAACGGCTTGTCGAACGGCCAGCCCTTGTACGAGGCCATGTGCGAGAACGCATGGCCGTCGAAGTACCAGGTCACACCCTGCGGGTTCCAGACGACGCCATAAGTGTGAAAGCCTGCGGTGATCGACTGTGGCACCGTCAGGAATGACTGATGCCGGTAGTGCTTGGCGTGTGCGTACCCGGCGACGAGGTAGGGGTTCTGCGCCTCGGGCTCAATGATGTCCAGTTCGCCACAGGCCGGCCAGCCGACCTGGTAGACATTGTCGCCCTCGATCCAGAATGCCGGCCACAAGCCAGTGCCCGGCGGGAACTCAATCCGTGCCTCGAACTCGCCGTAGGTCTGGCTGAAGGTGTTCTTGGTCTCCATTCGCGCAGACGTGTACTGGCACGCGCCATACCAGCACGTGTTGCTTCCGCCGCCCTTATCCGCCGAGATGACGAGCTGACCGCTCTTATCGACCGTTGCGTTGCCAGCGTCGTACCACTGAAGCTGGTGGAGACCAAAGCCATTGCCGCCGGAGTAGTAAAGCCACTTGCTCATCGCGCCGGGCTGACCGAAATCCGCACTCCAGGTCAGCTTCCAGCCGGTCCCAGCCAACGGGCCATCGAGAGCTCCCGCACTGGCCCCGGCGCTCGGGTGCTTGGCCGGGGCGCCGCTGCTGGCCGCGCTGGATGCGGGCTTGCCGCCGCCGGTTCCGCAGGCTGCGATCGCGACGGAGATGGCGAGAAGCGGCACGACGAGGAGATGTCTGCGCCGCCGTCGGTGGCCGGACCGGAGCGCGGTCGTCCCGGCAGGTGTGGCTGTCAACGCTGCTCCGAGCTCGAAGGACATGCGACAACAGGCTGCCCGGCCGCGGTGCGGAGCAGCAGCAGCCTGTGCCTGACCGTGACACTCTGCCAGCAGGGGTGCCTGGCTGCAACGGAAATCAGACAGATGGTGGCTTCTGTGCCGGATCGACGCCTGGTGCGGAGGGGGCCGCAGACACGGAGGGTGACGCTGGGGGTCACCTTAGGCACGCATTGTATCGATACAGGTTGTTTACCTGATTACCAGCATGATCTTCGGCTTCTGCGTATCGTGGCCTATCTCCGCTAACCGCCTGGGTGGCTGGCGCGTGCTCTCACAGAGACGGGGCAAGCGCTTTCACCCTGGCTGACCATCGCATGCCCCGGGGGATGCGTTCGCTGGCAGCTTGGCTTGCCGATCGCGAGGAGGGCCCGACTTGGCCGCTGATTGCGGACCGGAGACCGCTAGTCGTTACGAGACTGTGCCCGGCCAGCCTGCGCCTCCTCGGCCGACCCTTGCGCCGACCACGCGGCCGCAGCGATCCGACCAAGTCATCCCCGACCCCCGCTTGGCGACGAGGGACCGGGCCGGTCAGCGGTCGTCGCGCCACGCTGCAGGGCTGAAGCTCTCGATCGTGATGGCTGCCTACAACGAGGCCGAGACGATCACCGAGGCGATCGAGGAAGTGCTCGCCGTCGCTTATCCATGCGACATGGAGCTGCTCGTCGTTGACGACGGCAGCAAGGACCAGACCGGCGAGCTGCTGGCACAAATCGCTGATCCGCGGGTGAAGGTGCTCCGTCACGCGGTCAACCGGGGCAAGGGCGCGGCGGTCATGTCCGCACTGGCGGCTGCTACCGGGACGCACATCCTGCCGTTCGATGCGGACCTCGAGTATGTCCCTGACGACATCCTGCGGCTGCTCGAGCCGGTTCTGCGCGGGCGGTGCAGCGTCGTCTACGGGGTGCGCCTCTTCGGCTGCAACACGGTTTACCGATCGTTCATTTACGCGGCCGGGAACAGGACGTTCACCAGGACCGCCAACCTGCTCTTCGGCGCGTGCCTGTCCGACCTGCACACCTGCCTGAAGCTGGTGCCGATCGACGTGCTGCGGAACCTGCGCCTTACGGAGACAGGCTTCGGTCTGGACACCGAGATCAGCGCCAGCCTGCTGCGCTGCGGCATCCGTCCGTTCGAGGTGCCGGTCAGCTACTTCAGCCGCTCGCACGAGGAGGGCAAGAAGATCAGCTGGCGCGATGCGTTCGCCTGTCTCAGGATCCTGCTCCGCGTCCGCGTCCAGCGGCGATCGACCTTCCGCGACGCCATTGAGTCCGCCCGAACCGGTCGGCGAGCCTCGTCCGCCAGTTCTGCTGCGGCGGCCGAGCCATGGCAGGTGCCAGCCGTGCTGGTCAGTGAGCCAGCTGGCGAGATGAGCCTGCGGAGGAGCGGGTAAGCGCTCGGATGCGGAAAGTCAGGGGCGCAATCGCAGCAGTCGCGGTCGTACTGGCTGCGGCTGGCTTCGCGCAGACTGACACGGGTCGCGCCTTGTTGCGGGACACCGGGCTCGAGGGGAAAAGCCCGAGCTACACGGCCCTCTCCTTTGCCAGCCCCGGCGAGCTGCCGACGCAGCTGTACTCACCGGAAGGGCTGATGCCAGCCGCATTCGCCATCCGGAATAGCTCGGCGCAGCCGCGTCACTATCCGTGGATTATCGATGAGATACGAAACGGGCAGGTCCGCCAGCTCGCTAGCGGCCAGGCTACTGTGGCAGCGGGTGCTACCACGACCGTGAACGGCATGTTCGTGGCATCGTGCAGTGGCGGCCGGATGAAGATCGAGGTCAGCCTGCCCGGGACCGGCGATTCGATCGGCTACTGGACAACGTGCTTCGCCGGCGGAACCCCGTGACGGCCAGCACAGCTAGCCCCGAACGGCGCCCGGTTATCGCGCTGGTGACGGACGCGATCTACCCCTACCACCGCGGCGGCAAGGAGATCCGCTATCACGAGCTGATCAACCGCCTGTCTAGCCGCGCCGAGCTGCACGTTTACACGATGAACTGGTGGCGAGGTGAGCGAGTCCGCGAGGGCGAGTCGGCAACCTTTCACGCGCTGTGCCGGTGTCATCCGATGTACGTCGGCAGCCGCCGGTCGATCAGGCAGGCAGCGTTCTTCGCGCTGGCGTGCCTGCGACTGCTGGCCCGCCGGTTCGACGTGCTGGAAGCCGACCACATGCCGTACCCGCAGATCATGGTGCTCTGGCTGGTCGCAACCATCCGGCGCAAGCGTCTTGTCGTGACCTGGCACGAGGTCTGGGGCCGGGATTACTGGCACCAGTATCTGGGCCGGGCGGGAGCGCTTGCCTGGCTGCTTGAATGGCTCGCGATGCGAGCGCCTGACCACATCATCGCGGCATCAGCTCAGACAGCCGACCGGCTCCGCAGCGCTACCCGCGGCCGCACGCGACTCACGGTAGCGCCGAACGGCATCGATCTCGATGCGGTCGCCAGCACGCCGCCAGCCGGCGATCTGGTCGACGTCGTCGTGGTAGGCAGGCTGATTGACCACAAGCGCGTCGGAATGCTTTTGGACGCGGTCGCCCTGATGCATGCTGCGGGCCGCCACGTCACCTGCCGGGTCATCGGAGACGGGCCAGATCGTGCCGCGCTGCACGAGCGGGCCGGGCGGCTCGGCATCTCCGGAGCGGTTGAGTTCCGCCACGACGTTGGCGAGCAGAAGGAGCTCTACGGGCTGCTCAAGTCCGCCCGGGTGTCAGCGTTCCCGTCGGCCCGCGAGGGTTTCGGCATAGCCGTCCTGGAGGCCATCGCCTGCGGGCTCCCCGTGGTCACCACGTCAGCGCCAGACAATCAGGCCCGCCATCTGGTAGCCAGGTCCGAGCGTGGCACCATCTGCGGTGAGTCGGCCCAGGCGCTCGCCGACGCGCTGGCCGACCTGCTAGACCGCACGCCTGCCGGGCCGGCCGGTTCCTGGCTGCAGGACGACACGTGGCTGACCGAGTTCGGCTGGGACGCTGCTGCTGCTGCAGTAGCGGGGGCGCTGCTGCCATGAGAGTCCTCTACGTGGCACCGTACCCGCCTGCCAGGGACGGCATTGGCGACTACACCAGCGTGCTAGCCCGCGCCGTCCGCAGTCAGGGAGTCGAGGTGCGCGTGCTCCTGCCCCGCCAGGGGCCGGGCTGCCCGCCCGAGGTGATCGGCGCGCTGAGCTGGCGGTCCGGGGCTACGGACGAAGTCTGGCAGCGCATCGCCACGTTCGGGCCGGAAGTTGTCCATGTCCAGTTCGCAGTGGCCGCATTCGGAGTGCGTACGCTCGCGCTGCTCCGCTGGCTGAGGGCGGCGCGGCGCAAGCTCGGTGTCCCGGTCGTCGTCACCATGCACGAGGTGACCAGGGACACCGCGCTGCTGGGCGGGCCCGGCCGGGCGCTGTACCGGCGCATCTGCAGCCTCAGCGACCTGGTCATCGTGCACACCGAGGCCGCTGGCAGAGTGCTGGCTGGTCCGGTGGCAGCGCTGGCCGGAAAAGCAGGGTCTGCGGGGAAGGTCGCGGTCATCCCGCACCCAGCTGCCAAGCGGCCGGCGAGCGGCGTGGCGGCTGCCGAACTGCGCGCGCGCTTCGGCCTCGCTGACGAGCGGATCTTTCTCGCCTTCGGCTTCGTTCACGTGGACAAGGGCCTGCCCGACCTGGTTCGAGCCCTGGGCCTGCTGCGACGGGACGACCCTACGGCAGCAGGTCAGGTCCGCGTCGTCATCGCGGGCGCGGTGCGCCGGCGCAACGGGCCGATGCGACTGTTCGAGGCACGCGACCAGCTGCACCTGCGGGTTGCGCTCTGGCAGGCAAATCGCGTGGGCGTCCGGGAGCAGCTCGTCCTGACCGGCTACGTGCCAGACAGTGAGGTCGCCGGCTGGTTCGCTGCAGCCGACGCGGCCGTGCTCCCGTACTGGCGGATCGAGGAGAGCGGGGTAGCCGGGCTGGCCGTCGCCCTGGGCGTCCCGGTGCTGGCCAGCCAGGTTGGCGGGCTGGGCGAGCTGTTCGGCAACGGCCGGTGGACGTTCCCGGCTCGCAACCCCGGCCTCCTCGCTCGGGTGATGGCGGACTTCCTCGCAGCGCCACCGGAGTTGCGCGAGACTGCCCGGCGCGACCGGCAGGCGGCCGACGTGACCGCTGTGGCAGCGGCGACCGTGGCGATCTACGACCGCGCGGCCGCTGCGACGCCCGGGGGGATGGCCCGTGTCGGCTGACCTCAGCATTATCGTCTGCTCGCTGAACGGCGCGGACGGAGTACACCGGTGCCTGCACAGGCTAGCCGAGCAGCAGACGACTGCCCGGCTTGAGATCATCGTCGTGGACGATGGCTCGGCCGACGACACCGCTGCTGTCGCCCGCCAGCACGGTGCCGTGGTGATCCGGCACCCCGTTAACCGCGGCATCGCGGCGGCCCGCAATTCCGGGGTCGCGGCAGCGACTGCTTCCATCGTGGCCTTCCTTGACGATGACTGCGAGCCCGCTGCCGACTGGGCGGAACGGCTGCTGGCCGGTTACGACGCGACCGTTGCCGGCGCCGGCGGCGCGATCGTGCCATGTACACCGCCCGGACCGATTCAGCGCTACCTTGACCGGCACAACCCGCTGCAGCCGCTCGAACTGAACCTCGCCGCCAGCGGCCGGCTGCCCTACCGGCTGCGGCTTTACTTGCAGCGGCAGTGGAGCGCTCCTGCGGCGCCTGACCCCTCGCCTGGCGCTAGCCGCAGCCGGGACGTCTACTCGCTCGTCGGCGCGAATATGTCGTTCCGCCGTGACGCGCTGCTCGCAGTGGGCGGATTCGACGAGCGGTTCCGGTTCGGGGCCGAAGAAGTCGACCTCTGCCTTCGGCTGCGCCGGATACCAGAGTTCACCCGCCTGGTGCACCTCGATGGCGCCAAGATCACCCATCACTTCAAGCCGTCACTACATGACATCCTGCGCCGCAGCCACGCCTACGGGCGCGGCTCAGCCCGCCTCTGCCGGAAATGGCCGGGGCTGCCGCCGACCGTCTTTCCCGGCCCGGTTGTGGTGGCGGCGATGCTCGCGCTGTCCCCGCTGTACCTGCCACTGCTTGCCGTCGCCGTCCTGCTGCCGCTAGTGCTGTACCCGCAGGGGGTGCGCAGCGCCATCGCTGGCGGGGGGCCAAGCTGCCTGCTCGATGGTTACCTGCAGCTCGGGCAGGAGACGTGCGAGGACGCCGGCTTCGCTCAGGGCTGGTGGCTGTTCCGCCACCTGGAACCGGAGGCAACCGGGACGCCCGATTTCACCGACCAGGCCGACGAGGCGACAGCAAGCGCCAGCCTCGCGCGAGCTGGCCAGGGACCCGAATGCACGCGGTAACCGGCAAGCCGTCCTGGTCCTGGCGATCTCCGGCGGCACCTGGCCTGCACGCGACGAGATCGGCGGTCGGTCCGTGGCAGGGGTGGAGTCTGGCCGGTCTGGCCGCGCTGGCCGCATTGGTACCGGCCCGCGGGGTCTGGGCGGCCGGCCTCTTGCTGCTTGCCGGCCTGCTCGTTATTCCAGGGCTGCTGCTGCTACGGGCGCTCCGGGTTCCGGGCAGCGCCATCGCCGCGTTCCCCCTCTATGTGCCGGCCGCGTCAGTAGTGGTGCTCTTCGCCAGCGGTCTGCTGGCAGACCTCGTTGGACCGTTGCTCGGGATCAGCGAGCCACTTCGGGCCGGGCCGCTGATAGCCGGCCTTGAGCTGAGCTGTCTGGCCCTGCTCCTGGCGGCCTGGCGCACCGGACCGGAGATGGAGATCCCGTGGCACTGGCCGGCTGCGCCAGCATGGCAGTTTCTGCTGCCGCTGGCCCTTCCGCTGGTGGCAGCTGGGGGGGCTGCGCGGCTCAACAACGGGCATAGCGGTGCAGCAGCACTAGCTGCGGTCGCACTGTGCTGCGTAGCCATCGTCGGCGCCCTGATGCTGGCGTCCCGGCTCGACAAGACCGTGCTTGTGGTCGTTCTTTACGCTGTCTCGCTCGCCTTGACGTGGGGATTCTCGCTCCGCGGCGACCTGGTCTACGGGTTCGACATCTCCGCCGAGTACCACGCCATGGAGCAGACCATCACTGCAGGCATCTGGCACACCTCGCACGTCAAGGACGCGTACGGAGCAATGCTCAGCGTCACACTGCTGCCCGCTGAGCTGCACGCCGTATCCGGGATTTCCGGGCTGCTGGTCTTCAAAGTGCTCTATCCCGCTGTGAATGCGGCCCTGCCCGTGGTGATTTTCCTGCTGGCGAGCCGCGTGGCCGCTAAGGCCTGGGCGTTCGCTGCAGCCGCGATGACCGTGGCCCAGCAGCCGTTCTTCCAGCAGATGCCGGGCCTGGCACGTCAGGAAATCGCGATCGTGCTCTTCGCGATACTGGCCTTCGCGGTGCTTGACCGGAACGTGCCCCGTCGTGCCCAGCTCCCTCTAGTGGCCCTGCTCGGCCTGGGCATGACGGTCTCTCACTACTCGACCACGTACTTCGCGATAGCGATGTTCGCAGTGGCGCTCCCACTGCACTTCCTGGTGTCGTGGCTCAGGAAGATGCCAAGGTTCTCGCCGTCTATGGCGGTCGCTCTGGTTGTCGCCACGGCCGGCGCCTTCATCTGGTACGGCCTGATCACGCGGTCAGCCTCGAATGTCTCCCAGTTCCTGAGTGCGGGCGAAGGACATGGCCTCGATCTGCTGGCGGGCAGCGGCAGCCTGCTCGCCAGGTACTTGCAGGGAGGCGCGGCGGCGACGATTTCCGCGGCAGACTACGCGCGGCAGGTCCAGCTCTACTACGCCGCTCACGTTGCGTACGTGCGCCCGTTGCCCGGTGCCGCTAGCCGCGCCTACGAGCTGCGAGCTTCGGCACTGCGAACTGCACCAGTGCGATTCCAGGCCGGCGTGTCCGCACTCAGCCGGGCCGAGCTCATTGTCGAGCAGCTGCTGAACCTGATCGCTGCGATCGGTGCGTTGTGGCTGGTGCTGAGTCGGAAGACAAGTCTGCTCGCCAGGCAGATCGGCTTGCTCGGGCTCGGGGCGCTCGTCATCCTGGCCGGTCTCCGATTCAGCGGCACCGCGGCCGCTGCCTATAACCCGGAGCGCGCCTTGCTGCAAGGGCTGGTAGTGCTCGGTGCCGGTGTGGGCTGGGTGCTTGACAGAACGGCCGGATCTGCCCGGCGGCGTGGACTGGTCGTCCTCTCGGCCAGCGCCGCAGCCATCCTCGTCCTCCTCGCCAGCAGCACCGGCCTGGCTGGCGCAGTCTTCGGCGGTGGCACCGACACGAACCTGTCCAACGCCGGCTGGGATTACAGCGAGTTCGATATGAGCACCCCAGAACTCGCGGCCGCGGCGTGGCTCGGCAAGGAGGCAAGACCCGGTCAGCTGATCTACGCCGACACTTATGCCGAGCTCCGGCTGGAGGCTGCCTTCGGGGGCCGGCCGGGCATCCTGACCGACGTCACGCCGCTGTCAATCAACCAGCAGGCGTGGATTTATGCGAGCAGGATGAACGTCACCGAAGACACCGGCATGGCCTTCTTCAACAACCAGAGCGTCTCGTACACGTTCCCCTTCGGTTTCCTCCGGGCGAACTACGACCTGGTGTACGACAATGGCTCCTCCGAGGTCTACTCCCGGTGAAGATCCTGGTTCTCCCGCAGGAAGACGCTAATCCCTACCAGCGGCTCCTGTATTCCGAGATGCGGCAGCTGGGCGTGCGGGCGGAGTACCTGGGTCGCCTGACGCCGTCGCACACGCTCAATCTGGCGCTCCTGCCGGCCGAGCTCGTGTACCGCCGGCTGGCGGGCTGGCAGGTAGTTCACCTGCACTGGGTGTTCGGCTTCGCATTGACTGGCTCCGGCCGCATCCGGGCGCAGCGGCGACTCTCGCAGGTATGGTTCGCGGTGATCCTTCACTGCATCCGCATGCTGGGCGTCCGCCTGGTGTGGACCGCGCACAACGTCCTGCCCCATACTGCGGTCTTCGCCGACGATGTCGCTGCCCGGCGTCGGCTCGTCGCATCATGCGATCTTGTCATCGCGCATTCCGAGGCCGCGCTGGCTGAGCTGGACGGGATCGCCGCGACTCCGCGTCGCGCGGCGGTGATCCCCCACGGCCCCTTCGTGCCATCCAGGCCGGGCGCATCGCTCCGCGTCCCAGGACAGGACGGCGTTCGCGAGATCCTGCTGTTTGGCAAGATCCAGGCATACAAAGGGGCCGAGACCCTTGTCCGGGCCTTCCTGGCCAGGCCTGCCTGGGTGCGAGCTCGGCTGACGATCGCAGGTGAGTGCCCGGACCCGTGCATCCGCTCCGTTCTGACCGAGCTAGCCCGAAGCGGCGGCGACGACATCAGCCTTCGGCTCGAGCGGGTGCCCGACCGCGAGGTCACCAGCCTGCTGGAGGCGGCTGACGTGGTTGCCCTGCCGTTCGAGCGGGTCACGACCAGCGGCAGCGCAATGCTGGCCATGTGTCATGGGCGACCGCTCATCGTGCCGGACCTGCCCGCCCTGGGCAGCCTCCCCGGAAACGCAGTCTTCCGCTACGACCGCAGCATCCCGGGCCTGACGGCGGCGCTCGCACAGGCCGCCAGCGTCGACGCCGACGTGCTTGCCAAGATGTCGTCGGCTGCGCTTGCCTACGCCGGCCGGCATAACTGGGCTGACATCGCCGCCGAGACCAGGGATCAGATAGCCGGGGTTCTGACTCGGTGTGATTAAGCGCGGACCGCAGGGAAAGCATCGCGGTAATCGGGCCGCCGGCGGCCTAGGCCGCTCGGTCGCAGGTGAGAGCCTCGTTCGCAATTCAGGGTTCCTGATTGCCAACCTGCTGCTCGGGGCCGCTTGTGGCTATGGCGCGGTCAGCCTCCTGACACGCCTCTACTCGGTCCAGGCCGTCGGACTCTCTGCCACGGCCGTATCAATCAGCGGCCTCATCGTATTCGTCACCCAGTTCGGCGTTAACTACTCGCTGCCACGATTTCTGCCTGTCAGTAAGAACAGACAAGCAGTGATAAACACCGTCCTAACGGTCACGGTGGCTGCGGCGCTGCTCGGGGCAGCCCTGTTTCTTGTGCTACCGGTCGCCGGAAAGCTCTACGCACTAGGTGGCGGATTTTTCGCCATCGCATTCCTGCTGGCAACTTCGATCGACTCAGGCGAGTCAGTCCTCGAAACCGTCATGGTTGCAGACAGGTCATCTGACAAGCTCGCCAGGTCGAACGCGGTACCTAACCTGATCAAGCTCGCTGCGCCGCCGGCGTTTATTTTCGCCGGATCTCTAGGTGCCTATGTTGCGCGCTTTGTCTCCGACCTTGTGGCTTCTGTGGTATTTGCCCGCGCCCTCTGGCGGAAGGGACATCGCTTCCGCTTCGCAGTAGACCTCGAGGCAACGCGCGAGATGCGCGGCTTCTCCTTTGGTATGTACCTGGCCAGCCTCGTTGGCAGCCTGCCACTCATGGTGCTGCCCATCATCATTCTCTCGAGATTTGGCGCGTCCGCCAGCGCTTACTGGTCAGTTGCAATGAGCATGGCGCTTTTGCTGATCCAGTTGCCCGGTGCAGTCGGGCAAGCACTCTTGCCAGAGGTAGCGCACCGGCCGGGCGAGCGGCGCCATCTGCTCTGGCGGGCGCTCATGCTGACTGCCGCGATCGTGGTGCCAGTGCTGGTCATCGCCTACTTTGGTGCTCCACTTGGGCTGGCGGTGTTCGGCCGGCAGTACGTGACAGGCGCACTTGGAATACTTCGCTGGCTCATCGTCACTGTCCTGATCACACTCACGAACTATGTGACCGGCACCATCCTCTACCTGGCGAGGAAGACACTCGTCATTTCCGTCATCAACGTCGTCGATGCCGTGGTCGTGCTCGGCCTGGCGTTGGTGTGGGCCAGAAATGCGCAGGACGTTGCCATCTCCTGGGTAGTCGGGGATGTCGGCAATACCATTCTGTTCACGCTGTTCGCATTCGTCGCGGTACGCCAGGTAGGCGGGCGATGGGACGAGCTCGGCGTAACGACCGCAGGCCAGCCCGGCACGGGCGTTGCCGGGGTACCCGCGAGTTCGCAGCAGCAGGCGCTTGACGTGCTGCTTGAGCTGGCACGGCTGCAGCGGCAGGCCTCCATCTACAGTGCGCGCGACCTTACCGAGACGCAGCCAGGCCTCGGCTGGGCTTACGAGCTGGCGGCCTACAGACCGGAGGAGCCACTACGACGGGACCGGCGGGGCTCTCCGCGCAGCTCGGGCGGCCGGCGGGCGGGTCGGCGCTAAGGTGAGGAAGGCCGCGGGCGAACCGTCAACGCGAGGGCCCCGCGCTGGTTGGCCGGGTGCTGCCGGAGCGGATGCGGAGCAACGCAAGCAGATCTCGCTTGAATCGCACCAGGTACGGCAGAACGATCAGCTCGCGGATCCGACGGAAGGCGAAAGCCGTGATATAGAGGTACTGATTGCCGATATCAAAATTGGCGGCGATGTGATCCCGGTGCTTCCTGACGAAGCGCCAGTTATTCGTTATGACCCACCGTGCCCACTGGGCTCCGGCTACAGAGTGCGCGCCGCCTCGGTCGTTCTCGATGATGAAGTTGAAGCTAATGGCGTGCGGGCAGAATACGAGCTTGTAGCCGTGCTCTTGAGCAGATAGCTGAAAGTCTGATTCCTCGCGCCAGAAGTTGCCGCCGTATTCCTCGCCGAAGCGCACATTGCGGAAGATGGCCGTGCGACCAAGCATCGGCGACGGCAGCAGCGGCTGAGGTCGGTCTGACGGCGCCGCGATACCGGTCTGAACAGTCAGCTCACGTGGATCAACTGCGGGACCGGGAATCAGGTCAGCCCGGCTGATCGCCTCCGCCGGCGTCTCGCGCTCGTACCTAAAGATATTACGGCCCGAGATAATGTCAGCTCCGCTGTTCTGCAAATGCGACAGCAGCGTGCCGAAGAATCCGTCTGTCAGCTCAAGGTCATCCTCCGCGCAGAAGAGGTACTCCTGCGTAGCGAGATCAATGCCCTTGTTTCTTGAGTACGGAGTTCCGCGGTTGCGGCCGTTATCTGCATACCGGACGCGTGGCTCACGCTCAGCGAGCTCGGCCAGGTAATCCAGCGTCTGGTCCCGGCAGCCGTCGATGATAACGATCACCTCGGTCACTTCCGGCTCAGCCAGGAACATCGCAACGGCCTTCCGCAGGAACGGCAGGCGGTCCTTGGTTGGAATGACGACCGAGATTCCGCTCACCAGGCTCCTTGTTGGTTGTGCTAGGCCGCGAGCCGAATGGCCGGCGCGGCATTGCTGCGCGCGACAGGCTCCGCAGTGCCTGGTCAGCTTAGCGGCCGGGCTGCCTTGGGGTCGGCAAACTTGAGTCACGGCCCGTAGGCCTGCGGCACGAGAGCAGCGCCGGTAGCCTGGCACCGGTTTTTGCTGACGAAGACTGCCGATGGGACAGGGGGCCAGGTTGCGTGCTCCACGTCCGTCGGCAGCCGACGGGAAGGTCATCCTGACCGTCAACGCCCGTACGGCCGACCGGGCTCTTCATGCCGGTGGCCCGGCCGGACGCCGGCGAAGCGACTTCGAGGAACTGGCAGCCGCGCTGGACGCCGATGTCCTGGACTGGGATGTCGCGGACCGCTCGAGATTCTGGCGGCTGCTGCATCGAAAGCTCGGATTCGGCCCGGTGGCGGCTGCGTCGGTGTTCCTGCGGAGGCGGCGCTGTCGCGCGGTGTGGTGCTTCACCGAGGTCGAGGGCCTGCTGCTTGCTTTGCTGTTCAAGATATTCCGAGTCCGTCGCATCCTCTTCATGATCGGCATTGAGACGCTCTCACCCAAGGCAATGTTCATGATGAAGCGCCTGCGAGTGTGGACTCATTTCACCGCTGTCCTGCCGACAAGCAGCTATCAGGCCGAGGAACTCGTCAGGCTGGGCGGAGTCCCCTCTGACAAGGTCATCGTGCTGCCCTACCAGGTGGACTGCGACTATTTCTCGCCCCGGCACGCCCGGCAGACGGGCCGGGCCGGCCTGGCCAGGCCGTACATCGTGGCTGCCGGCTTGGAAAGCCGGGACTATGCGACGCTGATAGCCGCCGTTGAGGGTCTGGACGTAGACCTCAGGATCGCCGCCGACAGCCTCTGGTCTGGCCGCCAGCGGCCGGCCATCGCGGCACAGCCGCCGAAGGTGACGGTCGGCTCGTATGGCTACGCCGAGTTGCGGGACTTGTACGCCGGCGCTTCGCTCGGCGTCGTGCCGCTGTATGAGTCTCGGTATCAGCACGGCATCACAGCCCTCCAGGAAGCCATGGCGATGGGGTTGCCAGTCGTCGTCACGAGGACGGCCGGGCAGGGCGATGTCGTGATCGACCGGCGGAAGGTCCTCCGTGCCGACCCGGAACGCGAAACCCGTGGCGGCTTTGCCCAGCTTTTGGCCCCCGACAGGCCCGACCTGCTGGAGTGCAATGGTTTCTATGTCGGCCCGGGTGACGTCCCGGCGCTGCGGGACACCATCCGGTACTTGCTTGCCGAGCCGGAGGTGGCTGCGGCTCTCGGTCGCCAGGCCAGGCGGTTCGCCGAAGAGGTACTCAGCATCGAGCTATTCGTAGAACGCGCGGTCCGGCTGGTGACGGCCGCCGGCAGCGGCCAGCGCATTTCCGCCGAGATTCTGTCCGGCACCACCAAGTCCGCCAGCACTGGGCCGGGAGGCGACCAGCTGTGATCTCGATCGTCATCATCAGCAAGGACGAGACGAGCCTGGATGAGACCCTGACGGCCGTTGCGAGTCAGGCGCACGCCCTTGCCGAGTCGACGGAGATTCTGGTCGTGGACGCTTCCGAGGGCAGACTCGACTACATCCGCGATCAGCATGCTGGCGGCGTCACCTGGCTGCCGTTCCAGCCAGTACCTGGCGCCCGGATCTCCATCCCGCACCAGCGCAACGCAGGCGTCCGGGCCGCGTCAGGTGACGTTGTCGTCTTCACCGATGCTGGCTGCACAGTCGAAACCGGCTGGCTCGAGCGGCTGGTGCGCCCGCTGATCTCTGGACAGGAGCACGTGGTCTCGGGCGTCACGCTCGGGCTCGCGCCCGGCCAAGGGTTGTACGACCAGCCATCGCCGAGCGCGCCGGACAGGTACCTGAGCGAGTGCTCGACCATCAACCTCGCCTTCACGCGACGGGCTTTTGATGCGGCAGGAGGGTTCGACGAGAGCTTTGCCTACGGGTCTGACGTCGATTTCAGCTGGCGGCTTGTCGATTCCGGGTACCGGATCTTGTCAGTGCCCTCAGCTGTCGTCCGGCACGACTGGGGTAACTTCAACCGCCAGCTGCGCCGGTCCTACCGATACGGCAAGGCACGCGTTCGCCTGTACCGCAAGCACCGGGGGAGGCTGCGGCACGTGCTGCGGACCGATCCCATGGTCGTTGTCTATCCGTTGTTCCTGGTCGGCCTGCCGCTGACGCTGCTATTCCCGCTCTATCCGGCACTGCTTCTGATTCCGGCCGTGCGCAACCGCTCTCATGGCGCTGGCCGGGTTCTGGTTGACCACCTCATGTTCGGGCTGGGCGTCCTTGCTGAGCTGGCCGGGCGCTGACGAGCGCGGGCGGCCTTAGCGCTCAGGGTCGTCATCCAGGACAGCAGCGCGCCGAAGGCCAGCCCTGTCGCGACCGCCTCGACTGCGCGGGCCCGGGGTGCCAGCACCCGCGCCGATTCGCAGTGTCACCGCGGGTCGGCCATCTGTCCCTCGATCTGGTTCCGGTTCCTGGCATCGGCGAAGATCGCTCGGATCTGCGCTTCATCGAGGTCCTGCCATGACCGGACGGAGTGGGTGATGAGCTTCCCACCAGCGAGCAGGTCCGCGGGATGGGACGGGAGGCCGATCCACTTGAGCGCCATGGGGTCGTCCGGCCCGCCGAAGTCGCCGATCCGGTAGCCCGCCGCGATCGTCAGCATGGACGTGATGTGATCCTCGCCGAGCATGACATCCGGCCACGTGCTGGCGAAAAAGCCGTACCTGTCCATCGCGCCGATGGCCGCACCACCAAAGATCACCGCGCCGCCGAGCGCGTGCTCACCGTCCACATAGCCGTGGGCGCGGGCCAGACGTCGGTAATGCCGGATCAGGGAGCGCTGACCTGGGTGCACCAGGCCACGAGCGCCCGCAAGGACCCGGAGCTGCCGGGCTGGCCAGGAGATGTCTCGCTGCCCTCCATCGGGGCCGATCCGGTACGAGCCCAGGAGGCCGAGGCCCGGGTCGGCGGCGAAAGCGCGCTCGGCGAGCACCTCGATGCCCGGCCCAAGCAGCAGAGCGTCAGTGTCGAGACGCAGGACCATTTCCGGCTCGTAGCGCTCGAGCAGCCAGTGATAGGCCGCGGCCAGCTTGACCCATAGTCCGCTGTACGCGTTATCCGGCAGTCCAGCAGGCGGGCGGTACACAACCAGGTCCGGGGGGTCCGTCAGGTCCGCCAGACTCTGGCCAGTTCGCGCCACGTCGTCCATGATCACGATCACCCTGGACCGGTCCGTGTAGCTCAGGACACTGTCGAGGGTGTCGTGATAGTCATCCCCGCATGGGCCCACTGGTACGACGATGGCAATCCGAACTTTGGTGCGCACTAGCTGCCTTCCGCGCCCTCAGTAGCCAATCCGGCTACGACACTGGCGTGCGACCGCTGAGCATACCGCCGCTGCGGCAGCGACAGCTCGTCGCACCACCGTCAGCGGCGAGAGCGCCCGGGCTGCCGGTCAGGTGGCCGCTTTACGGCGGCCACGGCACAACGGCATACTGCTCAGGGCCGTCGGAGCTCCGTGCGGAGCCGGCCAGGCAGCTTCACCTCGGCGGACGGGAAGAGGGCGCGGGTGCGGGGACACAAGGCGGCAGTCGGACTCGGTTTCACGGTGCTCGCTGTGCTCTGGGGCCTGCCCGCGGCTGGCGCGTCGGCCTCAGGGCCCGGAGCCGCTGCCCTCAGTACCGCTGGCTCAGCCTCGCGGCATGCCACTGCTGCCGTGCCGCAGCCCAAGGAAAAGCCAGAGTTCGACGGGACGTTTCGCGGGCTGCATCTGAACAGGAAGATCTGGGATACCTGCTATCCGACAATGCAGAGCTATCACGGAGGCTGCCAGAACTGGGGCAACCACGAAGAGGCCGAGTGGTACCTGCCGTCGCAGGTCAAGGTCTCCAAGGGCCGCGTAGCGCTGGTCGCGGAACGGACCCGGACGGTGGGCGCGACAAGCACCGGTGCGCGAAAGGTCTATGAGTGCCGGTCCGGCATGATCACGTCGTATCCGGGCTTGCGGTTCAAGTACGGCTTCGTCCAGGTGGTGGCGAAAATCCCGCATGCCGAGGGGCTGTGGCCAGCGCTCTGGCTGCTGCCAGCCAACGGCCAGTGGCCACCAGAGATCGACATGGTCGAGAGCTGGGGCGTGAACGTGCTGACCGGCTCCTTCTACCACCCGGACACGGGGCGCCGCTCCAGGTCCACTTATTCGCCGAGCCTCACCGAGGGCTGGCAGACGTACTCGCTGTCCTGGACGCGATCGAAGCTCACCTACTGGGTGGGCAACCAGGTCGTGCTGACCGTCACCAAGAACGTGCCGCGGCAGCGGATGTTCTTCCTGGCCGACCTAGCCGAGTACCTGCCAGCCAAGCCCGGCTACTGCTCGGGCCGGATGTTGATCAAGTCCGTGAAGGTCTGGACGTCGTAACAGCGCTGGTCACGCCCAGGTTGATCTTGATTTAGCAATTAATTATCATTTCGTTACACAAATGGGTCATCCAGCCCTGGCGGCCGCGCGTCCCACAACGTTACGTTCGTGCGCTGATGGCTCATCCGCACCCCATCAGCCATCGCGCCCCTTGTTGCACGCTGCGCCCGGACCCGCTCGCCCCGCCTACGAGCGGGCGGACCGACCCGCCACGCCGGGCTGCTTGCATTGGTTGGGCTCGGCGAAGGGATACATGACGTGGTCGCAGCGCAGGATGTCATCGCAGCGATGCAGGCCACGGCGCCAGCAGGGCGATCCCGGCCCGCAGACAGCGCTACTGGCAAGCTGCGATCGCTGACCGCTGACCTCATCGCCGCCCGGCCTGCGGCACTCGCTGAGGCCGAGCGCTTCCGGGCCACCGCGACGCGGACTATCCCGCTGGACCCGGCCGAGCAGGAGGACTGGCTGGCCGGCCGGACCATCCTGGTGACCGGCGGAACCGGCTGCATCGGCTCGGCGCTGCTGCCGCTGCTGGACAAGGCGGCGCCTAGCCGGCTGGTGTCGGTGAGCCTGGGCAGCGCCGGCGAAGAGTGGCCGCGCCTGCCGCTGGCCGAGTACCGGCACGCCGACATCGCCGACGCGACCGCGCTGGCTGAGGTGTTCGCCGACGTCAGGCCTGACGTGGTGTTCCACCTGGCAGCACAGCGGGACCCCGGCCTGGCAGAGCGCGCCGTCGTCGAGACAGTGCGCACCAACGTGCTCGGTACGCGCAACGTGGCCGAGCTGGCCGCCCGCTACTCGGTGCCTGACGTGATCTGCGCGACATCAGGGAAGGCGCTCCGGCCGTACTCGCAGGCCGTGTATACCGCGACGAAACGGCTGGCGGAATGGCTACTGGCCCGTGCCGCCGCGGCTGGCAGCAGTAGGTACTCGGCCGTCCGCTTCACCCATGTGGTCGACAACTCGATCGTGTACCGGCGGATGCGCCGCTGGGCCGCAGCACCGGACGGAGTGCTCCGCCTGCACGATCCGGACACGATGTTCTACGCCCAGTCGGCGCTGGAGTCCGCGCAGCTGATGATCTACGCGGGCCTGCACGCCAGCCCGGCCGGCCTCCGCACCTATGCGATCAGCGACCTCGGCTGGCCGGTCAGTCTGCTTGACCTGGCGCTAGGCACGCTTCAGCAGGCTGACGTCGTCCGCCCCATCTACTTCAGCGGGCACGATCCCGGCTACGAGGCGGCGCCGTTCCCTGGCCTGTACGACCCGGCTACCGCCGGCGGCGTGAGCCCGCTCTTTAACGGATTCGAGGCACTACAGGCGGAGCAGGACAGCGACAGCGGCGTCGACGCGTGCCGGGCGGTGCCCAGGCTGAGCCAGGTGCCGGACGAGCATCTCGCGAGCCTTGAGCGGGCCTGCGCTGCCACGGCCGAGAACCAGGTCGAAGCCGTCCGTGCCACCCTCGACGACCTTTGCTGGGCGGTCTTCAATGCGGCTATTGCCGCTCTACCCAGGCCGACGCTGCTCGGCGCGATCCGCCGGACTGAGTCGCAGCCAGGAGACCTCTGCTGCGAGCACGGCAGGATGCTCGATGCGATGAGGCAGCACGCCGGGTCGGGCGCCTTCGCCGTCGCGTGACTCTGAGCGCATGCCTACGGTTAGCTGCCGGTATGCCAGGCTGAGAACATGGCCCGCGCACAGCTGGACAAGAAGCCCACCGAGGTCTCGGCGATGTTCGACGACGTCGCCGACCGCTACGACCTGCTCAACGACGCTCTGTCCATGGGCATGGACCGGCGCTGGCGCAAGATGGTGGCCAGGGCAGTGGGCGGCATGCCGGGCGAGTTCGTGCTCGACCTGGCGGCCGGCACGGGCACCTCGACCCGCGCCTTCGCGCGGTCCGGCGCCCGCTGCGTGGCCTGCGATTTCTCGCTCGGGATGCTGACGGTCGGCGCCAGGAAGAACCGGCGACCTGGCCTCAGCTTCGTCGCCGGGGACGCGCTCGCGCTGCCGTTCGCGGACCGGACATTCGATGTGGTGACGATCTCGTTCGGCCTGCGGAACGTGACTGACACCAGCCAGGCGCTCGCGGAGCTGCTGCGGGTCACCAGGCCGGGCGGCCGGCTCGTCATCTGTGAGTTCAGCCATATCCCGCTGCCGAGGCTGAACGCCCTCTACGAGCGCTACCTGACCAGGGCGCTGCCGGTCGTCGCGAGGTCGCTCTCCCGGAACGCGGAGGCTTACGACTACCTGGCCGAGTCGATCAAGGACTGGCCCCGGCAAGGAGTACTCGCGGGCAAGATCGCGACCGCAGGCTGGTCCGGGGTGAGCTGGCGGAACCTTAACCTGGGCATAGTTGCCCTGCATGAGGCGCGCCGTCCGGGCTAGCAGCCAGAACTGCAAAGATTAGCCAGGAAACGTGGCACGCCGGGGCTCCTGCCGGCACGTCCATCGCGGTCGGCCGGGCCAGTGCGGGGCGCCAGAGCACCGGGTGGTTTCCCCCTGGTAGCACGGCGCACCGCCGTCGGCGCGGGGCAGCGAAACGGTCCCCGCAAACCAGGACTACACTGCGACAACGGAGGATCTTGTGAAGAGGTTCACAAGACAGATCAGGACGGGTCCGTGAGCGAGCAAGCACCCCCCGTCGGCACCCCAGACTTGCCCCCGGACAGTGAGCTGGTGAGCGCCGCGCGCGCCGGTACCGTAAGCACCGGCGTGTCGTCGGCTGTCCCTGGCGAGACCCCCGACGGCAGCGACAGCGCCGACGTTGTCGTGGTCGGGGCCGGGCCGGCTGGCTCGTCGGTGGCCTACTTCCTTGCCACGGCAGGGCTGGACGTGCTCCTGCTGGAGAAGACCACGTTTCCCAGGGAGAAGGTCTGCGGTGACGGCCTCACGCCACGGGCCGTTAAGGCGCTGACCGCGATGGGCGTGCCGTTCCCCGAGAGCGAAGGCTGGCAGCGGCATCGCGGCCTGCGGATCATCGGCGGCGGCGGCCGGATCGAGCTGGACTGGCCCGACCTGTCCAGCTACCCCGGCTACGGCCTCGTGCGTACCAGGACGGACTTCGACCAGATGCTCGCGGGGCATGCGGAGAAGGCCGGTGCCCGGCTGATGCAGGGCGTGACCGTGACCGGCCCGCTGCGAGACGACCGCACCGGCCGGGTTACCGGTGTGACCAGCAAGGACGGCCGGAAGTTCCGGGGCCGCCTGGTGGTGGCGGCGGACGGCAACAGCTCCCGGCTGTCGGTAGCGATGGGCCTGCACAAGCGCGACGATAGGCCGCTCGGGGTAGCCGTGCGCACCTATTACACCTCGCCCCGGCACGACGACGAGTACCTCGAGGCGTGGCTCGACCTGTGGGACGGGAAGCTGCTGCTGCCCGGCTACGGGTGGATCTTCGGCATGGGCGACGGTACCTGCAACGTCGGCGTCGGCCTGCTGAACACCTCGGCAGGCTTCGGCGAGATCGACTACCGGCAGCTGCTGCAGCGCTGGCTGGCCGGCATGCCACGCGAGTGGGGCTTCGTCGAGGAGAACCGGACCGAGCCGGTCCGGGGCGCGGCGCTGCCGATGGGCTTTAACCGTACCCCGCACTACACCGACGGCGTGCTGCTGGTCGGCGATGCCGGCGGGATGGTGAACCCGTTCAACGGCGAGGGCATCGCGTATGCGATGGAGTCCGGGGATATTGCCGCCCGGGTGATAACACAGGCGCTGGCGAGGCCAACCGCAGCCGGCAGCGAGCGAGTGCTGCAGACCTACCCGCGTCAGCTCAAGGACGCCTACGGCGGCTACTACACACTTGGCCGCGTCTTCGTCGAACTGATCGGCAAGCCGTCGTTCATGCGGTTCGCGACCAAGCACGGGGTGAAGCGCCCGGCAGTGATGCGCTTCACCATGAAGCTTCTCGGCAACCTCACCGAGACCCGCGGCGGCGACGCCGTGGACCGGCTGCTTAACGCGGTGTCTAAGATGACGCCGGCGGCGTAGTTATGGTGCAAAGGGTGACAATGCACACCGACATCGGAGCGACCCAGATAAGGGGGGCAGGGCAGTGAGCCTGTACGTGCCGATTCTGGCCCTCGCCATACTGTCCGCGGTCTTCGCCGTCTTCTCGCTCGTCGCGGGCGCTCTCGCGGGTCCGCGTCGGTGGAACAGGGCCAAGCTGGACGCCTACGAGTGCGGCATCGAGCCGACCCGGCAGGTCCGCGGGGTCAGGTTCCCGGTCAAGTACTACCTGACCGCGATGCTGTTCATCATCTTCGACATCGAGATCATCTTCCTGTACCCGTGGGCCGTGTACTTCGACAAGCTCGGGGTCTTCGGCCTGGTCGAGATGGTCACATTCATCGTCACCGTGCTGATCGCGTACGCCTACGTCTGGCGGCGCGGCGGCCTGGATTGGGATTAGCGATGGGTATTGAGGACAAGCTGCCGAGCGGGCTGCTCCTGACGACAGTCGAGAAGCTGGCCGGCTACGCCAGGAAGAGCTCGGTCTGGCCGGCGACTTTCGGGCTGGCCTGCTGCGCGATGGAGCTGATAGCGGTCGGAGGCCCCCGGCATGACATGGCCAGGTTCGGCATGGAGAAGACCGGCGCGACGCCCCGGCAAGCGGACCTGATGGTGGTAGCCGGCCGGGTCAGCCAGAAGATGGCGCCGGTGCTGCGGCAGATTTACGACCAGATGCCCGATCCGAAATGGGTCATCTCGATGGGCGTCTGCGCATCCAGCGGCGGAATGTTCAACAACTACGCCATCGTCCAGGGCGTCGATCACATCGTCCCGGTCGACATTTACCTGCCGGGCTGCCCGCCGAGGCCGGAGATGCTGCTGGACGCGATCGTGAAGCTGCACGACAAGATCCAGAACATGAAGCTCGGCATTAACCGCGAGCGCGAGATCAGCGAGGAGGAGGAGGCCAGCCTCCGGCGGCTTCCCATGGTTGGAGCACAGCCCGTCGGCGCCGGTCCGGCGATCGGCGGGCAGTCGGCCGGGACGGTCCATCCGGGCAACCGCCCGCAGTTTGACCTGCTTGAGCGGCCCGCGCAGTCACCCACACCCGGCGGCACGACGTGACCGAGTCGAGCAACGAGGAGAACAAGCAGGACGCTGCGGTGCAGCCGGCTCCAGACCCGGCCGCCGTCGCAGGCCGGGAGCGGCTCGCCGAGCGGGTGGCGCGGACCGGCATGTTCGGCACCACGACAACCGGCGACACCTCTGGTTACGGCGGACTGCAGGTGCGGCGCGCGCCGATCCTGCCCAGCCCGCGGCCGTATGGCTCCTACTTCGACGACGTCGCCGACCGGCTGGCGGATTCGCTGGCGACGTCCGGCGCGTCCTTCGACACGGCGGTCGAGCAGGTCGTAGTGGCGAACGGTGACCTGACCTTCTACGTCCGTCGTGAGCACCTGCCGCTGGTCGCCCAGCGGCTGCGAGACGACCCGGCACTGTCGTTCGAAATGTGCCTCGGCGTCTCCGGCGTGCACTACCTGTTCGACCCCGGCCAGGAGCTGCACGCCGTGTACCACCTGCTGTCGATCACCCACAACCGCAGAGTGCGACTTGAGGTGACCGCGCCGGACGTCGATCCGCACATCCCGTCGCTGGTGTCGATCTATCCGACCTGCGACTTCCATGAGCGCGAGACCTGGGACTTCTTCGGCCTGGTCTTCGACGGTCATCCCGCGCTGACCAGGATCGAGATGCCGGATGACTGGCGTGGCCACCCGCAGCGGAAGGACTATCCGCTCGGCGGTATCCCGGTCGAGTACCGCGGCGCGACAATCCCGCCGCCCGACGAGCGGAGGGCGTACGAATGACCGCTCCGGCTGATCATCAGATGCATGGCGCCACGGCGTCGGGAGGCGGTGCTAGCGAAGGCAGTGCTACTGCGAGCGACGCCGAGTACGAGAACCTCGACTACGACACCGACGAGGCCGAGACCAGGGACCCGTACGGCGACGCGGAGTACGGCGACGCCACCGTGTACAACGTCTCCGGCGACGACTGGGACGAGGTCGTGGCCGCTGCGGCGGAGTCGCACGACGAGCGCATGGTCGTCAACATGGGCCCGCAGCACCCGTCAACCCACGGGGTGCTGCGGCTCGTCCTGACGCTCGACGGCGAGACCGTCACCGAGGTGCGGCCGGTGATCGGGTACCTGCACACCGGTATCGAGAAGAACATGGAGTTCCGGACCTGGACGCAGGGCACCACGTTCTGCACCCGGATGGACTACCTGGCACCGCTCTTCAACGAGGCCGTGTACTGCCTCGCGGTGGAGAAGCTGCTCGGTATCGAGGCGGAGATACCGGAGCGTGCATCGATCATCCGGGTCCTGATGATGGAGCTGAACCGGATCTCCTCGCATCTCATGGCCGTCGGGACGTTCGGCTTGGAACTCGGCGCGACCACCGTGTTGCTATACGGGCTGCGCGAGCGGGAGAAGACCCTCGACCTGTTCGAGCTGATCACCGGGCTGCGGATGAACCACGCGTTCATCAGGCCCGGCGGCGTGGTCCAGGACCTGCCGGCCGGCGCCCTGGAGCGGCTGCGGGAGTACGTGACTGTACTGCCACCGCTGCTCAGCGAGATCCGAGCGCTCTTCGACGCCGCGCCGATCTACCTCGCCCGGACCAAGAGCGTCGCGCAGCTGGACGTGACCGGCTGCATGGCACTCGGTGTGACGGGCCCGGTCCTCCGTGCCGCGGGCCTGCCCTGGGACCTGCGCAAGAGCCAGCCCTACTGCGGTTACGAGACCTACGACTTCGATGTCGCGACCCAGACGACCGGCGACGTCTACGGCCGGTACCTGGTGCGCATGGACGAGATTGATCAGTCGCTCAGGATCGTCGAGCAGTGCCTGGACCGGCTGGCGGCTCGCGGTGCGGCCGGCGACCCGGTGATGATCCGCGACGCCAAGATCGGCTGGCCCGCCCAGCTGGCGCTCGGCCCGGACGGGATGGGTAACTCGCCCGACCACATCGCGCACATCATGAGCCAGTCCATGGAAGCGCTGATCCACCACTTCAAGCTGGTCACCGAGGGCTTCCGGGTGCCGGCCGGACAGGTTTACGCGGCCGTCGAGTCGCCTCGCGGCGAGCTCGGCTGCCACGCGGTCAGCGACGGCGGCACCCGGCCGTACCGGGCGCACTTCCGCGATCCGTCCTTTACGAACCTGCAGGCGATCTCAGCGATGTGCGAGGGCGGTATGGTCGCCGACGTCATCGCCGCGATCGGCAGCATCGATCCCGTGATGGGAGGCGTGGACAGGTAATGGCGCTGAGCGACGAGGCCCGCGCCCGGCTTGCCCCCGAGGCGGCGGAGATCATCAGCCGGTACCCGAGGAAGCGGTCGGCGCTGCTGCCGCTGCTGCACCTGGTGCAGTCCGAAGAGGGCTACGTGTCGCAGGACGGCATCGCGTACTGCGCCGAGCAGCTAGAGCTGACCGAGGCGGACGTGACCGGCGTCGTGTCCTTCTACACCATGTACAAGCGCAAGCCGGTCGGCGAGTACCACGTCGGCGTGTGTACGACCGCCCTGTGCGCGGTCATGGGCGGCGACGTCATCCTGGCCGACCTGAAAGAGCACCTCGGCGTCGACGTCGACGAGCCCACGCCAGACGGCAAGGTAAGCGTCGAGCACGTGGAGTGCAACGCCGCCTGCGACTACGCCCCGGTGATGATGGTCAACTGGGAATTCTTCGACAACAGGACGCCGCAGTCCGCCCGTGAGGTGGTCGATGCCCTGCGGTCCGGCGCCGAGGTCAGGCCCACCAGGGGCGCCCCGCACCTGTGCACCTGGAAGCAGGCCTCCAGGATCCTGGCCGGCTACCCCGACGGCCAGGCGGCCGAGGGAAACACCGCCGGACCCGCCACGCTGGCCGGCCTGCGGATCGCGAAAGAGCAGGGCTGGAGACCGGATGACGCCGGTGCTCCACATGCCGGTGCTCCACAAGCTGGTGACGCAGCGAACGGTCGCTCAGGAGGAGCCAGGTGACGACCATCCTGACGCCGGAGCTGAGCGCCCGCTGGGACGAGCCCGACTCCTTCACCCTCGCCGGGTACCGGCGCGACGGCGGCTATGAGGCGCTGCCCAGGGCCCTCGCTATGGCCCCGGACCAGGTGATCCAGACGCTGAAGGACTCGGTCCTGCGAGGTCGCGGCGGCGCCATGTTCCCGACCGGCGTCAAGTGGGGCTTCATCCCGCAGGGCGACGGCAAGCCGCACTACCTGGTGGTCAACGCCGATGAGTCGGAGCCTGGCGCGTGCAAGGACATGCCGACCATGCTCAACAACCCGCAGGCGCTGATCGAGGGCATCATCATCGCGTCCTACGCGATCCGCGCGGATCAGGCGTTCATCTACGTGCGCGGGGAGGTACTGCACGTGGCGCGGCGACTGCTGAACGCGGTGGCCGAAGCGCGCGCGGCCGGTTACCTCGGTACCAACATCCTCGGCTCGGGCTTCGACCTTGAGGTGGTGGTTCACTCCGGGGCCGGCGCCTATATCTGCGGTGAAGAGACGGCGCTGCTCGACTCGCTGGAGGGGTTCCGCGGCCAGCCCCGGCTTAAGCCGCCCTTCCCCGCGGTGGCGGGCCTGTACGCCTGCCCGACCGTGGTCAACAACGTCGAGACAATCTCCTCGGTGCCGTACATCCTGAAGTACGGCGCTGCGGACTTCGCGTCCGTCGGCACCGAGAAGTCCAAGGGATTCGGCCTGTTCTCGCTGTCCGGCCACGTCACGACGCCTGGCCAGTATGAGGCGCCGCTCGGCACCACGCTCCGCGAGCTGCTCGAGCTGGCCGGCGGAATCCGGGCCGGGCACCGGCTCAAGTTCTGGACGCCAGGCGGTTCCTCCACCTCCCTGTTCACTGAGGAGCAGCTGGACGTCCCGCTCGACTTCGAGCACGTGCTGGCGGCCGGGTCGCAGCTCGGCACCAGATCCATCCAGCTCTTCGACGACACCACCTGCGTGGTCCGGGTCGCGCTCCGCTGGGCCGAGTTCTACCAGCATGAGTCGTGCGGCAAGTGCACGCCCTGCCGCGAGGGCAGCTACTGGGTCGTCCAGCTGCTGCGCGACCTTGAGCACGGCAAGGGCAGCGAGTCCGACCTGGCGAAGCTGCTGGACATCTGCGACAACATCACCGGCCGCGCGTTCTGCGCGCTCGGCGACTCGATCCAGCCGTCGGTCGCCTCGTCCATCAAGTTCTTCAGGGACGAGTACCTCGAGCACCTCCGGCAGGGCGGCTGTCCGTTCGATCCGGCCGCCTCGACACTGTTCGCCTTGGAGTCAGCCCGATGACCGTACAGCCGACGACCACCGGGCAGGTGGCCAGGCCCGCCGACGGCGTGACCGTGACCATTGACGGGTTCGAGATCACCGTGCCCAAGGGGACACTGATCATCAGGGCGGCCGAGCAGCTCGGCATCCAGATCCCGCGGTTCTGCGACCACCCGCTGCTCGACCCGATCGGTGCCTGCCGCCAGTGCCTCGTGCAGGTCGAGGGCCAGCCGAAGCCGCCTGCCTCCTGCACGACCGTGTGTACCGACGGGATGGTGGTGCGCACGCAGCTGACCTCGCCGGTCGCGGAGAAGGCACAACGCGGGATGATGGAGCTGCTGCTCGTCAACCACCCGCTCGACTGCCCGATGTGCGACAAGGGCGGCGAGTGCCCGTTGCAGAACCAGGCCATGTCGACCGGGCAGGGCGAGACCAGGTTCCACGGTGTGAAGCGCACCTTCCCCAAGCCGATCGCACTGTCCGCGTCCGTGCTGCTGGACCGCGAGCGCTGCGTGCAGTGCGCGCGATGCACCAGGTTCGCCGACCAGATCCCCGGCGACCCGCTGATCGAGCTGCTAGACCGCGGCCCGCGTGAGCAGGTCGGCGTGGCCGAGGGTGTGCCGTTCGACTCCTATTTCGCCGGAAACACGGTGCAGATCTGCCCGGTCGGCGCGCTGACCGGCACCTCGTACCGGTTCCGGTCGCGGCCATTCGACCTCGTGTCGACGCCCAGCGTCTGCGAGCACTGCGCGGCTGGCTGCCGCCAGCGCACCGACAGCCGCCGCGACGAGGTGACGCGGCGGCTGGCCGGCAACGACCCGGCCGTCAACGAGGAATGGAACTGTGACAAGGGCCGGTGGGCCTTCACCTACGCGACCCAGCCGGACCGGCTGATATCGCCGCTCGTCCGCGACGACGATGGCGTGCTGCGGCCCGCCTCCTGGTCCGAGGCGCTGGCCGTCGCGGCGCGCGGGCTGAGCGCGGCGCGCGGCCGGGCCGGCGTGCTGCCCGGCGGGCGGCTCACGGTCGAGGACGCCTACGGCTACGCCAAGTTCAGCCGGATCGCGCTCGGCACGAACGACATCGACATGCGGGCCAGGCCGCACTCGGATGAGGAACTGCGGTTCCTGGCCGAGCGGGTGGCCGGCCGGGACGGCGTCACGTACACCGAGCTGCAGCAGGCCCCGGCCGTCCTGCTGGCCGGATTCGAGCCGGAGGACGAGTCTCCGATCGTGTTCCTCCGGCTTCGCAAGGCGGGCCGCACCGGCAGGCAGCAGGTGTTCTCGGTTGCTGCGGTGGCCAGCCTCGGGCTGACGAAGCTGTCCGGCACACTGCTCCCGACCGTGCCAGGCGCCGAGGCCGCTGCGCTGACTGCGCTGGCCGATGGCAGCTCTGACTCTGCGGTCGCTCAGGCTCTCCGGCAGCCGGGCGCGGTCATCATAGTCGGCGAGCGGCTCGCCGAGGTGCCCGGCGCACTATCCGCGGCGGCCAGGCTGGCCGACGAGACCGGCGCCAGTCTCGCCTGGATCCCGCGACGCGCAGGCGAGCGCGGCGCGGTCGAGGCGGGCGCACTGCCGAACCTGCTGCCGGGCGGGCGGCTGATCGGCGCGGCGGAGATCACTGCCGAGGTAGCGCAGGTCTGGGGCACCGGCTCGCTGCCGGCCGCGCCCGGCCGCTCGGTGAGCGAGATCCTCGCCGCGGTTCACACCCGCGACATCGGGGCGCTGCTGATCGGCGGTGTTGACCCGGACGACCTGCCCGACCCGCAGGCCGCGCTGGCGGCGATCGAGGCGGCCGACTTCGTGGTCAGCCTTGAGCTGCGGGT
>Ga0335075_10001893_pt1 | contig 34052 bp, 27 predicted proteins | sample Lox_Sample_24_FD_206723 | JGI IMG/M metagenome (GOLD analysis project Ga0335075, IMG submission 206723) | Soil microbial communities from Loxahatchee National Wildlife Refuge, Florida, United States - Lox_Sample_2.4 | ecosystem: Environmental > Terrestrial > Soil > Wetlands | place: USA...
GGATGTGCACATACCGGGTGCTGACCTTCGTGATGGACCTGCGGGGTTTCAGAACTCGGCCACTGGCTTTGACCTGGGATTCTACGCGGCCCGTTCATACTCGTTGATGAGGCCGCATCGTGCCGGGTCGGCGCTGGATCCGCTGCGGTGAACTGCCCGGCCTGGTCGCGGACCAGGAAACGGAAGCCAGACGCGCGGCCTGTAGTACGTCCGAAACTCCGGTCCTCGGCATCGAAGGACGCCGAGATACTGATCCTGCGCCAGGAGGTAGCGGTGCTGCGCCGGGCGAACCCGAAGCCGCGGCTCAAGCGGGCCGACCGGGCCGTGCTCGCAGCGCTGTCCCGCCTGCTGCCGAAGGGCTTGCGTGTGCACCGGATCGTGACTCCGGGCACGCTGCTGCGCTGGCACCGCCGCATGGTGACCAGGAAGCGGACCCAGCCCCGCTCACCTGGACGGCCACCGCCCGGCGGCGAGCTCGCCGAGCTGACCGTCCGGCTCGCCAGCCAGAACCGGGCCTGGGGCGTGGTCCGCATCCAGGGCGGGCTGCGCCGCCTGGGACACCGGATCGGTGCGGGCACGATCCGCAAGGTCCTGCGCGGCCGGCGGATCCCGCCGCCGTCCGCACGCGATGACCAGTGGAGCACCTTTCTCCGCGCCCGCGCCCGGTCGATCATGGCGGCCGACTTGCTCCACGTGGACTGCGCGTTCTCCTGACCCGGCTCTATGCGGCGTTCGTGACCGGGCACCGGACCCACCGGGTCCACCTGCCGGGCGTGACCCGGTACCCAGACGGCTCGTGGCTCACCCAGCTGGCCCGGGACCTCACCGCGGACCTGGAACAAGCCGGGCATCGCTTCACGCACCTGCTCAGGGACCGGGACGGCAAATTCACCAGCGCCTCCGGCGCCGTGTTCGCCGCGGCCGGCACCATGGTGCTGCTCACTGCCCCTCATGCGCCCCGGATGAACGCTTATGCGGAAAGGTTCGCACGCACCGCCCGGACCGAGTGCACCGACCGGATGCTCATCACCGGCGAACGACATCTCCACGCGACCCTGGCCGGGTACGTCAAGTATTACAACACCGGCCGCAGCCACCAAGGACGTGACATGAGCCCGCGAGCCCTTGATGACAACCCCGGCATCATCTCGTTCCCGCCCCCGGCAGGCCAGATACGCCGGAAGCGCGTTCTCAGCGGACTGATCAACCAGTATGAGGCCGCAGCATAAACCAGCAGATCAGACACCTGGCCGAGTTTCGGAGGTATTACAGATTCGTACGCGCTCGGTGCGGTCGGCCGACCCTGATGATTTGCCACCGAGGCAGGCTGTAAGCCAGCCAATCGATCATGGACGAGTGGATCAGCGGGTCCACGGGTCGCTGGCGAGGTGTCCTACAGTCCAAGGGACGTTGCTGCTGGGTGCTGGAGATTATGGGCTGAGGGTTCAGGCTTCGCCGACCGCCGCCACTGATCAGCGGGATCGGTGCCTCGATGAGCTCGAGAACCTGGCGTTGGCTGAGGTGTGGTGGCTGATCTGATCGAAGATAGCGCCGCCGATGGCGCCAGTAAGGGTGGTGAGGGCCGCGGAAGCTGCGCACGGTCTCCTCGTCGGCACTGGCGTGGGCCGCTGCCCTGTTAGGCAGGTGTTCTCTGCTACCGACGTCGATGGGGCGAGCGGACTACCGATTCTCGCAGAGTGCGCCGACATCTACCAGTCGGACCTTACAGACCCGAGACCGCGACCCGGTATGGAGCTAGCAGCCCGTTCAGCCACTCGGCTCCCGCCTTATCGTCTAGGTCGGTGGCAAGATCTGAGACCTCGTGTAGCAGCTTCTTCTCATAGTCTGTCCCGAACGCCGTGGCACAGCGGTCACCAAACAAGACGATCACCGGTCGACCGTGATCGCGCCGAGAATGCCAGATGAAGCCGTGTGCCCACGGGGCCTTACCGCGCAGCCAGTGCCCCCACGCCCTGGTCTGGGCATACTCGTGCCCGGTCGCGATAACGAGCCACTGATCCTGCGCGACTGCCGCGAGGTCTACCTCATCGATCAGGCGCACCAGGTCGAGGTCCCTGGTAAGGGTCAGTCCGGAAATCCGACGGCCCTCGACGGCTTCGCGTGTCAGCGCACGAGCTCCCCGCCGGTCATAGGGCAGATCACGCAGCAGGATCTCGGCGAGAGCCGTCCTCTCGTCCAGTGCCGCGTACCAGTACGGATAGCGGTCGTCATCGGTTGAGTCGAATCGACCGCCGCCGAACATCGGGCTGGACGGCACAGAGTTGAAGCTCCCGGCGGGATAGGCACGCTTGTGGACATGCCACAAGCAGGTGCCACGGAGCAGCGCATGGCGGACGGGAGTCCCGTCGTAATCGGCCGGAGGGGGTGCCAGGGTCATCTCACACCTCCGACCCGATGGCGCGGGCCGCCTGTATGAGCAGGTCATCTGGCACCCTGCCGATCAGCCGACATGGCTCGTCGTCGAGCCAGCCGTTCTTGCTCAGCCACCAGTCAGCCACGCCGATCGGATCGGCCTCGGCCCTCAGCAGTTCGTTCACGATGCGCACGACGGGCAGGGGTCCGTCATCCAGGCTGAACTGGAACTCAGGCCATTGCCGACCTCCGTCCGGCCGTTCCAGCCGGATGAGACAGGGATCCGCCGGGTCCGTACCACGCCGCCGGACCTCGGCCTCGGTCAGCCCGGGCGCACCTAGCAAGCGTTCCGCGACGCTTTCCAGGATCCAGCCGGCTGGCCTGTCGGACTGGCTAGCCCAGGCCACTTCGCGCAGGTCCAGCGCCAAGGCCGCCACACTGGATTCCGCGGGCTGGAAAAGATAACCCTCGGACAGGGCGCGGCGGACCGCGTGCTCGGCGGGCAGAGTCTCGACGAGGAAGTCAACGATGTCACCGATGGCTCCGGCCTGGTCCGGGCCGTCCAGGTTCCCGATCAGCGCGCGAAGCCGCTCGCCCTTCGCCGGCCCGAGCCTGGACACGACATCATCCCAGTGTTCTCGCAAGGCCGCGATCGCGTGCTCTATCGCCATCTCTCACCCGCTCACGTCATAGCCGTCGACGGACTTTCGCGCCTGGTCGAGGCCGGCCTGATCGAGATTGCCAATCTGAAGGTCGAACCGCACATTGGTACCGGACTGCGGTTCGTTCGCGTGCACCGTCAACAGCCCGGTCTCAGACATGAAGAAGGTAACCTCGATTGGGGTTCGCGCGGGCAGCCGGGCCGGGAGATTCTTGAGCACACCGTCGCCGACCTTCCGGTTGTGGCTGAGGTCCGGCGATTCGATCGGGCCCGCCTGCTCCCACACCTCGATGCCCACAATGCGCTGGTTGTCAAAGACGGTGTGGAAGGTGTAAGGGCCGGTGTCGGCGGGCAGTTGCGTGTTCGCGGGCAGCAGGTGCATGACCACGTGCCGGGCATTCAACGGATCGGTGACCGCGACCGGATCCGACGCGTCGATGCCACTGACCCCGAACCCTCGGGGTACGACGGTGGCCACCCGCTGGGCGGCGATGCGCCGCACTTCCGGGACCGTCAGGCCGGTTCTGGCTGCCACGTCCTCCGCGTTGTCGGCCTGCCCGTCGCCGGCGCTGACCTGCCGCATCATCGCGAAAAGGGCAGCACCCTTGGCTACCGCCAGGTCCGGCTCGTAGTGGCGCGCGTCGAGGCCGAGACAGTCCTTGAGTATCCGGGTGACCGACGGCAGCCGGGTCATGCCGCCGACCAGAAGCACGGCGTCGAAATGTCCGGCACCCGCGGCGCGCGCCGTCGCGATCGTCCGTTCTGTCACGGCGACCGTCCGTTCGAGCAGCGCCGCGGTCAGGTCCTCCATTTTCTCCCTGGTGAGCTCCACCTGCGTGACCGCGCCCGAGAACCGCATGATGTACTTGCGGCTTTCAGTCATGCTTAGTTCTTTCTTCAGCCGCTCGGCGGAGATGAGCAGGTCCTGCATGAATTGCGGGTCGTCACGCGGCTGTAGACGTGGGTGCGCGGCCTCAAACTCGCCGAGCAGGTAGCCGGCGATCACTTCATCCCAGTCCGCGCCGCCGAGGTGGTCATCGCCGTCGGTGCAGACCACGATGGTGTCGTCGCCCTCCAGCCGGATCACCGTGGTATCGAAGGTGCCGCCGCCGAGGTCATAGACCAGGATGTACTTCGCCTTCGCCGACTCGCCCTGAACGGCCTTGTAATGCATGGCGGCCGCGACCGGCTCGGCAAGCACGTCGAGCACGTTCAAGCCGGCCAGTTGCCCGGCATGCCGGGTGGCTTCGCGCTCCGCCACGCCGAAGTAGGCGGGGACGGTGACCACCACGTCGTGCACGACCTGGCCGGTGTGCTCGGCGGCCACGCGGGCCAGTTCGCGCAGGATAAGAGCAGAAACGGTCTCGGGCGTGTGGCGCACACCGTGGAACGTGTACTCGGCGCCTGTTCCCATGTCGCGCTTGACCAGTTGCGCGACCAGATCCGGCGCGAGCAGGGCCTGATCTTTCGCCGCACGGCCGACTACCACGTTCCGCTCGGACTCGAAGTACACGGCCGAAGGGGTGGTGTCCTCGCCGATGGCGCTCTTGACGATGGCCGGCTTGCCCACCTCATCGATATACGCGACGCAAGAATGGGTCGTGCCCAGGTCGATTCCGAAAGTCATGGCTCCTCAGCGATCTATGGTGGCTGTCACCGGACATCACCGGCCCTGATAGGCGAAAGCGGCCCAGGCCTCGGGTTCGGCCGGGGCGGCGCCTCGCGCTTCGTCCCGCAGCACGGCTGGCACGCCGTCCGGCACGATCCGGCTGGGGTTGAGCATCCAGAGCTGGGCGGCGCGAAGCGCTCGCGCCGGATCTGGATGCGCACTGTTCAGGTAGTGGTGGAATATCGTCATGAACAGAGCGGTGCTCGCGTCCGGCACGCGCCACCGGGCTGCGACCACGCCCGTCGCCCCAGCGGAGACGAACGCCGTCGCCAGGGTGAGGGCCTCGTCGAAGTCGGCCTCGGTCACGTCGCTGAGACAGGAGGCCAGGACGACCAGCCCGCCAGAATCGGCCGGCGGCCGTGACGCCCGCCATATCCTGCCCTGCCGCAGGATGTCTCGCACCGCCACCGCTCCGCCTTGGCCCAGCTCCAGCCGCGAGGCCATGACCGGGACGCTGGTCCGCGCGTGGCAGCCGAAGTGCAGCAGCGACGCTCCCCGGTAAGTGTCGTGCGGCAGCGCGCCGAGCACGCTGGCGGGAGTCGCGGCCGCCGATCCCGGCAGGGCGGGAGCCAGGCGAGTGTGCGCGTAGCCGAACACCGACCCCGCGGTGTAGTGCTGGGTATATAGGTGACGGATCCCCATCGCGGTGACATAGAGGGAAACCGCGGAGTCAGAGATGAGCACCGGATCGTCTGCCCACACGCGAGGTCGGCGCCGCGCCAGGTCGGTGAGCTGGCGCGCCGAGGGCGTGTAGGAGAAGACAGCCTCCTGGCAGGCATAGCGGTACCCGTCACCGTCGCGGCGGCGGGCGGCATGCCACGCTACCAGGCCGAACTCGCCGCCCGGGATGAGCACGAGGCGCCGCTCGCGTCCGTCCGCGCGGGCCGGGACGGCGTCCAGCACCGGCCCGATGGCGGTCAGCCAGGCCCAGTCGCACAGCTCGCCCAGGGCCTTCAGCCAGCTGTTGGCCGCCGTGGCACGCCGCGTCTGATCGCTGCTCGGGTCGGTCGCGGCGGCATCGGCCTCGTGCCTCGCCCGGAGCGCAGCCCCGGCAGGGCTGCGAGCACCGGCATACAGACCGGGAAGCGGCAGGTGCCGCACCTGCCCGTCCGGATCGACGAGGATCGCGATGCCTATCCCGTCGTCTCCGCGCGGCAGCAGGTAGACCAAGGCGTCGGCGTCGCACGCGGTGAGTGCCCCGGCGATCTCGGTCAGGGATGGCGGCGCGAACAGTCGCGCCTCGGCGGAGGATCCCTCGATGGCGGTCATGATGCGGTACCTCAGGTCCCCAGCCACGGTCCGCGCCTCGGCCCTGGTCGATACCGCATGAGCCCATTCACCGGCCAGTCCGGCCCGACCCGCGTCCCGCAGCACTTCCTCGACCCCGGCGCCGGTGGTGGCGGCGTGCAGCACCATGGCGCGGCCCAGTTCCAGCGCGGCGATGGCGGGTTCTGGCAGGCCGCGATGCAAGAACCACCGGGCCATCTCGGTGGCATCGCCGGCACTGCGCCGCGCAACCGCCAGCGCGTTCTCGTCGCTGTCCTGGAGCAGCACGTCCCCGGCGTGTTCCCGCAGGGAGGCCAGGCCGGTAGTCACGGCGCGGTCGACGTTGGCGGCTTCCCGGGAAGCGTGCCCGGGCGCACCGTTACCGCCGCTCGACGCGCGGTCGGCATCAGCGCGGTACCGGTAGGCGCGGGCGAGCGATTCAAGGACATCGCCGGCATGCGGGCTTCCTGTCTCCTGCCCGATAGCACGCCTGGCTTCATCGAGCCGGTTGAACGCGTTACTGAGGTCAGCAGGGACACCGGTGAGCTGGTAGCGGGTGAGCAAGGCAAGTCCGTGCAGGTTCAGCAACCGGGGCCGTTCCCGGTCGGTGAGACCGGGAACGGCGCATGCCTCGGCGAACATGGAGACGGCCCGGCCGATCAGGGATGTGTCGCGCTCGGCGACAGCGCGCAGCACCAAGCCTGACGCCGCGCCCGCGGCGAGCGCGGGGAAGTCGGGATGATTCCGGTTCAAGCTTCCCGCGTTGGCGAGTACCTGATCGAAAGCCTCCCGCTCACTGTCACCGAAGGGGACGCTCGCGTCGGACTGGGCGGTCGTTATCCCCCGCAGCGCACGCGCCGCCTCTAGGGTGCCGATGATCCTCGGGTAGAGCGGATCGCCCGATCCCACTAGGTCAGCGGCTTGTTCCAGGTCGTCGACGGCCGCCGCCGGGACACCCGGGGCTGCTTCATACCGGGTGAGGATCACGCCGAACAGGCCACGCAGATGCAGCATGTGCCCGTAGGCCCGCTCCGTCCCAACGAGTATGCCTTCCGCTTCGACCCGGTCGAAGGCCTCCTGTAGATATGTCCGGGCCTGTTCGATATACCGCAGTTCGCCCGTCATGGCGTACTGGTCAGCGAGGCCGGACGCGATGCCGGTCGCCGCCATCGGGCGGAACACGTGCCCGGCCGGGAGGGCGGCGTCGCAGGACACCAGGTGGGTGATCACGTCGTCGGCGACGTCGGGGCGGTGCTCCATGGCTGCCCGCGTGCCGATCGCGCCCCAGTAGATGAACTCGGCGAGAGTCCTGGTCAGGTCGTCTGGTGGCAGTAGCTCCAGCGCCCGCTCAAGGCTCGAGATCACGCGGTCAACGGATACCGCGTTCCGGCTGGAGAGCTGAAGCACGAGCATGCGCATCGCCACGGACGTCAGCGTCCGCCCGTAGTCGGGGGCGTCGGGCGGCATCCGCTCCAGCGTTTCGACGATCCACTCGGCCTCGGCGGCGGGGTCGTCCGCCGATTCGGTGGCGGCCGCCTGCTGTCTCAGCGTGCCCTCCAGGCCGGTGAGCATTGCGGTGCGGGCCGGGTGACCTTCCGGCAGGCGCGTGGCGGCGTCGCGCAGCGCGGCGGCCGATGACTTCCTCTCCTCCGGGCTGCCGGTACTCTCCGCCTGGATGGCCAGCAGCGCCGCCCGCATCGTGAGCAGTTCCGCGTGGTCGGGCGTCCGGGAGCCGGTCCGGCCGGCCGCGAGCAGTAGATCATCCGCCACCCGGGCGATATCGCCGGGAGCCCGCCCGACACGGGCGAGTGCGAACAGCGCCAGGCACCAGAATACGGGCACCAGATGGTCCTGCTGCTGGCGGCCCGCATCGGTGGGGGTGATCTGCCGCAGGTGGCAGATCGCGGTCTCGGCGTCCTCCGGAGCGATGTCGAGGGTTCCGGTCTCGGCGAGCAGGGCCGCGGCACCATTACGTCGTGCCGCATCCAGGGCCGGGGTGATCCGCACGACGTCACGCTGAGCGCCGGTCAGCCGACTGGTCAGTGACATCCAGGCGATGACGAAATGGCAGGTGCTGGCGTTGGCACTGTCCACGTCCGGCGACGCCAGGGCGGCCGCGGCGCTTGACAGGGCCGCGTCGCGGTGCGTGCTCTCCCCCTGGAACAAGCCATAGTGCGTGGCCCGCTGCAAGGCCAGCAGCACGACGGTCCCGAGCCGCCCGGGATACTCGGGCGGCATCAGGTCCAGTGCCCGGTCCAGCGTCACGCCGGCGCTCTCGACGTCGTCCTTGCCGCCTTCCGGACTGAGTGCCCGCTCCAGGAGCTCGCGGCCGAGCGCTGCGAGTTGCTCGATCTCCTCCAGATCCGGCAGGTCGGGATTTCCACCCATCGATCCTCAGCCGTCCTGGCTGCCTGAGTCATCTCCGGCAGCCAGATCCGCCGTCACCTTGTACACGGTCACCTTGGCCGGGGCGACCAGCTGGCCGGTGCCGGCCTCGGTGTAGCCGTCGCTGATCACCTCGGCGACGATCCCGTCCAGGTCGGCCCGGCCGGTACCGAGCACGCCGACCACCTGCTGCTGACGCGGGCTGAATGTCGTCTCCCCGGCGGCCGGCCGGACGGGGACGACACCGCAGCGCTCGAGGATCAGCGCGACGCTATCGGCATAGGACTCCAGCAGCGCCGTCACCTCTCCCCTCGTCATTCCCTCTGGTACCGAGCGAGCTTGCGCGGTCAGGTCGTCCCTTAGCAGCCGCAGATCGGTCACGGCAGGCCGCAGCAGGGAGCGTGCCTCTCCGGCCCGGAGCCGCTCAACCTCGGCGTGCAGCCGGTCGATGACCACTTCTCGCGACTGGGCGCGGTCGTGCTCCCTGGCCAGCTGAGACGTCAACTCCGTCAGCGATACACGGACCTCCGCGATCGCGTCGAGCACGCCGTCGTCGGCCGCCTCGTCCGCGGCCTGTTCCTCATCCTCCGGACCGGACTCACCGCTGGGAACCATATCGAGAATTGCACCATGAATGATGGATGAGATGATGCATTCAGTAGATCTATGGCAAATTACGGATAATGCATTCGCGGTTGCGAAGGCCGATGAATCAGGCCATGCTCTAGGACTGTGGCGGAGCACCCGGGGCTCCCCTCTGCACAGCGGGACCCCCTATCGCTTGAGGTAATCGTCGCCGATCTCAGGATTCTCCGAGAACGCGGCCTGGTCAGGATCCGGCATACCGACCTGGCCGCGCTGCGCCTCGCGGCGGATCGCGTGCCTCTTCCCCCGCCCGGCGAGCCCGATCCTCGTCCTGTGGAGGCACTGCTCAGGGCCGCGGTGAGGAACCTGGGCGAAGGTCCGCTCGCTTCCGCGGCGGAGCACAGCTTCGGCCTGAACCGCGGCGCACGAGACCGTCCCGCCCAGGACCGACGGCGCCGGGCGGCACAGGAGTACGGAGTGAGCGTCGAGCGGTTCCGCAAGCATCATGAGCGGGTGATCATCGAGCAGGTGGCCGAGGAGATACTGAAGCTCTGCATGGTCCCGGCGGCCAGGCGGTTCCCGAACATGGAACCGGCCGAACTGGCCAGGGAGACGACGCTGGATTACCGCGCCGGGGATGCCCGGTTCCCGGTCACCGTGCACGTCGAACCGGTGGAACTGCTGCGCGACGTGGACGTAGTCGTCGTGTCGGCCAACACGTACCTGGAGATGCCGCAGCCGTACAAGGCGTCGGTCTCCGCCGCGATCCGACGCGCCGCGGCGGAGCGGGCGCCGGACGGCACCATCGTCACCGACCCGGTGCTGGATGAGCTGCGCGCATGGATGCGGGACAACGGCCGACCGGGCCTACCGGTTATCGCCGGGACTGTGGTCGTGACCTCGGCGGGAACGCTCAGCCAGCAGGGCATCCGCAGGATCTATCACGCGGCGATCGTCTCGCCGCGGCCGGGCACTAACGACTACGACGTCGACCCGGCCGCGATCGCCATGGCCGTGCGGAACACGTTCGCTATCCTCAGGTCCGAACGCGCCCAGTTCACACCGCCGCTGAAATCTGTGGTCTTCCCGCTGCTGGGGGCGGGACGCGGCGGCCTCGATCCCGCAGTCAGCTTCGCGTGGATACTGACGACAGTCGAACGGGAGATCAGCCAGGACGGCAGCTGGGACATACACTTCGTCGCCCGGCGGCGGGCCACGGCGGACGTCATCCTCGCCGGTCTCAGTCAAAGGGAAACCCACGGGGAAACACGGCCGCCACAATGACCACCCAACCAGAAGACTTCAGCACATACGTCGCGCGCGCCACGCAGCTGATCGAACAGTTCTTCCATAAAGCCGAAGACGACACCGTTCCGATCGCCGAAGCAATCGATGATCTCGACGGCGCGATCGATGCCGTGTACAGCGCGCTGGACATGGCCCCGTGGGAAGATCACCGAGAAGTCGCCGAAGAACTCTGTTACCTGTGGCTTACCCGGTATGACCTCAGCGAGGCCGATGCCGACCGCGATAAGGCGATAGCTGTCCTCCGGCTCGTGTGCGATGATGACGCTGCCCCCGATCTGCTCATCAGGCTCGCCGAACTGCTCGGATGCAGGGGCGAGGATTCGGGTGACCCGAACGACTTCACCGACGCGATCGGGTACGCGGATCATTTCCTCCGGCTGGTTCCCCGCGACGTCCCCGACCGGGAGTTCGCGCTGTTCATCGCGGGCATGAGCCATCTGTTGCGAGCGGACAATGAGCCGTCTGGCGCTGCTGCTGACCGGCACGCCGCGGTCGTCCATCTCGGCCAGGCGCGCGCTCTGCTCGCCGGGGACGACCCGCAGTACGGCGAGGTGACCGCCTGGTACGGAATAGCCCTGGCCACCCGGCTCGCCACCTTGGCTGAGTCGTTCCACCTGAGCAACGCCCTGCGCAAACGAGCGGCTGAGGCAATCGACGTCCTGTCGGACTGCGAGGCACGCCTTCGGGACGACGATCCCCTGCGGCTTAGTGTCCGGTATGCGGTGGCACAGACACGCGCACTCAGGTACATCGCGATCGACGGCCCCGCCGATGACCGGCGGGTCGCGTTGTCCGAGCTGGTGCAGATCAGCGAGCTACCCGACTGCGATCAGGCCATGTCCGCTCGGTGCCACTTTTTCTGCGCCATGCTGCTCGCCACCCACCAGGTCGATGACGGCTTCCGTCGCATGGTCACCCGATATGGCGCGGCTACGCACCGGCTGTTCATGGAGTCCCTAACCACGCATTCGGGTCCCAAGCCCGAGGACGCCAGGCTGGCGCTCGATCACCTCGACCTGGTCCAGGCGCCTGACGTCGCCAGCCTGGTCACCGTCTGCGACGTTCTCGACCTGCGCGCCTTCGCGATCCTGCACCGCCGGGACGGCGGCGCATCGGATGACGACCTGCGGCTGGCGCTCGCTCTGACCGAACAGGCCGCCGGACTGGCCTGCGATGACGATCCGGGCAATGGCATGCGGGACGCGCTGGCCGGTTTCATCCGGACCGAGCTGGCCAACCGGCAAGGATGCCCCGAGGTCGGAGAGCTGATCGTGAGCCTCATGACCGCCGCGGACAAGCTGGCTCCTGGCTCCCGGCTGCAGCCGATGCTGCTCGGGCTGCTGGGCGAGTTCGCCGGGCGGCACAGCGCCGGCCCCGATCCCTCTCGCGAGGCAAGTGACGCCGCCGCGGAACTCGTAGAACGGGCCCTCCGGTATCTTCCCGCCGACCATCCAGCGCGGGTCGTGGTGCTAACCCGGCTGGGCGAGATAATGATCGCCAACCTGCTGTCCGGCTATTCAGCCGGGCGGCTGAACCGGATACGCGCCCTCATGGACGAGGCGATCGCGCAGCCATCGGCGGGTGATGCCAACCGAGCGGTAAATCACTACTTGCTTGGCGTAGTGGACTGGATCGCCGCCTTCCGCGGCGGAGATTCCGGGCGATTCGGTGCCGCCGTCGAGCAGTTCAGGCGCGCCGCCGAGCTCATCCCGGACCAGCATCAGCTCCGCTTCAAGATACTGGCCACGCTGTCGGTGCTGCTCCGCACGAGATACCAGCGCGACAAGAACCTGGAGTGGCTCGACGCGTCGGATCACTACGCGACGGCAGCACTGGCTGCGAGGCATGAATCCGGCGCTCCCCCCGACGACATGGCCATCCTCCTGGAGGGACAGCTCGCCACCGCGCAGGTGGCATGGCAGTTCGGCCAGCTGCGGTATCCGGACGCGCAAGTTCTGGATACGGCAATCCAGCAGCTGGAAGAGGTCGCCGCGCGCCTTCCCGCCGACGGCGACATGTGGCACGCCCTGCAAGGCAACATAGCGATGCTGCGCGCGGGAAGCAGTTTCGAGCTTGGTGTCGGGCCGCCCGGAACTCAGCTCCGGCGATCTATGGCGGCCACCGCCGAAGCCATGACCACGAGCCTTTCTCATCGCACCCGCCGCGAACACGAGATGATCGGCGGGCTGGGGTTCGCTCTCGCCGGTCACGCCAAAGTCGTGGACGGGTTCGCGCGCCACAACCGGCGGCTGCTCAACGAAGGGCTCGGCATGCTGTTCGCGGCGTGCGACACCGCGACCGCCGCCGCACCGGATGGCCGCTGGCAGGAAGACCTGCCAGCGGCGTTGCATATGCTTAGCAACGGCCTGCGGATGAGATATCTCATGACCGGCGACCGGGCCGACCTCAGTAACGCCATCGTGCGCCTTGAGGACGCCCACCGGATAACCCGTGACGGGCAGATCGGGACGCTACGCGCTCTCATCTCCTACGGACTGGCCCAGGCCTACCGGGAACGGGACGACCCTCAGCTGGGCGATCGTCGTCGCGCCGCCGAGACAGGGCTGCGCACGCTGCGCGACTTCGTCAGGGAGGTGCTGCTGCAAAGCACCGCTGACCGCGCTTTGGCCGCCGCCCAGATCGCTGCGGACAGAGCATCCGATATCGTGCGCTGGTGCCTGGACGCCGACCAGCCCGAAGCGGCGGTCGAGGCGCTGGAACTGGGCCGGGGCATGGTGCTGCACACGGCGACCACGCACGCGAGCGTGCCCGCCTTGCTCCGCGAGGCTGGCCGACCGGACCTGGCCGCGGAATGGGAGTCGGCAGCCCACGGCGCCCCGGCGCCGTGGGATGACATCGACGGTCTGACCGCCCTGGAGGGCCTTTCCAACTCACGGCTGCCGATTGACCTGCCGCTGCCGAGTGACCTGAGGCAACGGGTCATGACGGCGATCGAGAATACCGAAACGGAGCGGAGCCTGCTCAGCCCGCCAGGTGCGAGCGAGATCGCGGCGACGCTCCGCGCGGCCGACGTGGACATCCTGGCCTATTTGCTACCAGGCGGGGATGGCATGGACGGTCTCGCCGTGCTGGTCGGCGTAGACGGGCAGGTGCGGGACATCCCGTTGCCCCGCCTGACGGCGGGTACTGGCTCCCGGCTCGATACCTTCGCCGACGCTCAGCGCGAATGGCTCCGGGCGCAGCGCGCGGGAGACGAAGCGGCGGTGCGCCCGGCCCGGCGCCGCTGGCGCGGCGCTCTCAACAGCATCTGTGCCTGGGCCTGGGATGCGGCCATGGGCCAGCTGCTCGGCGCGATCCCCGCCAACCCGGGCCGCCCGGCCCGCCTAGTGCTTGTTCCGGCCGGGACACTTGGCTTGGTCCCCTGGCACGCGGCCCGGCGGACCGCCGGCCACGGCGCGCGCCAGTACGCCTGCCAGGACGCGATCATCTCGTACGCGGCCTCTGCCCGGCAGTATGTGACCGCCCGCCGGAAGACCCCGCGGCCTTGGCAGGCGGAACCGGCGCTCATCGCCGTCGACGGAACCCAGTACTGGACGCCGAGGGAGATCATCCGCATCCATCGGTACCTTTACCCCGACGGGCTGCTACTGGCCGGGCCGGAAGCGACCGCGCGGAATGTCCGCGACCTCCTGCCCGGCCCCGGTTCCCCCGGAGCGTCACTGCTGCACGTGGGCACTCACGCGGAGCCTGCCGAGGATCCGCTTGACTCCGTGCTACGGCTTCAGGGCACCGAGTCGCTGTCCACGAGCGACCTGCTGCGGCAGGCGCGCGGCCGGGCGGCCGATGCCTCGGGTGGGCTGGTCGTGCTCGCCGCCTGTGGCACCGACCTTACCGGCCGCGACCACGATGAGGCGCTCACGCTGGCCTCGGCGTTGCTCGCTCTGGGAGCAATCGGCGTGATTGGCACTCGCTGGCTGGTCGAGGACGTTCCCACGGCTGTATTCATGACGGTGTTCCACCAGCACTTGAACTCCGGCTACGACGACCCCGCCGCGGCCCTGCGAGCCACCCAGCTGTGGATGCTCGACCCGCACCGGGTCGCACCGGACAGCGTTGCTCCCGCGCTGGCCCAGCAGATGCGCACCGTCGACCTCGATGCCGTAGATGCCTGGGCAGCGTACACCTACCTGGGCAGGTAACCCGGCCGGCGCGACCGCGTCCCGGCCGGGACTTACCCTGACGCTGACGCCCCTGGTCAGACCAGCATGCCCAGCAGCATGAGCAGGATGTTGATGATGTGTGGCTGCATCTGTGTGCCCTTTCACTGGTGGTGCCTGGCCACGTCGGCTAGGCACAGCCAGTGAAACCGCGGATGCGGACAGCGGTCCGGTTATAATCCGGTCGACATCGGGTCGCCGATGGTCACGCCGGGACGATGGTCGTCCACGCCGGGACAATGGTCATTCGCGCCAGCATAGGCCGTACCCGAAGCCGAGCTTCAGGTCACGGAAGCTGACGTGAACCTCGCCGAAGCGATCGGGGACCATCGTCTCGGCGGTGGGCGTGCTCTGATAGATCACGGCCGTCGGCACTGCGCGGAGCACCCAGACCGCCTTCGGCGGATGGTCCGGAGCGAACCGGACCCGCAGGTCAAAATGATCACTGCGCCGGTGCGGGACGTGCACATAGTGCGGCGCCATGCGCTGTGTGGACGGAATCCGCAAGCGCAGCGCATACTCGTGCCGCTCGCCATAGCCCAAGGACCGGGGCAGGACTATCACGTTCCTGAAGTAGGTTTCGTAGGGCTGTTCGCGCAGTTCCAGCGAGCCCCCGTACAGGAGTTCTGAGTCCAGTCCATGGTCGGCGCTCGGGTCTTCCGGGTGCCGGGGAATGCTCACGGACGTCCCGAGCTCGGTGAGGCCGTTCACGGTCGCGACGATAAGCCGCCGTTCCTCGGCCTCCACCGGCGCGGTGTCGAGTCGCAGCAGCGCGGTAAACGATTCGATGAACCAGCCGTCCCCGAGGTCATCCGGCGACGGCAGAGATCCTGGACGTTCCGCACCGGCCGCTGGAGCGGGATCGGCGGACTGCTCATGGCGTGCCCAGGGCGGCGCGACCAGCCGCTCTACATCGTCTGGAGCTCCCTTGTCGAGCGTCCGCTGGATCCGCGTCCAGTAGTCTTGCCACTGCGTCACGTCGCCGTCGCAGGCTTTGACAATGGCCGTCATGACCTTGAGGGTGGGAAGCCGGTTTCCGGCAGTGGCCGCCTGCACCGTGCTCGTCGCATAATGCGCTTTTTTCCCAAGTTGATCATAAGTAAGACCAGATCCCTTACGGAGATCACGTAGCCAGAACGCGAACTCGCGTACCGCCGAACCGTCTCTGTCTAGCGACTTCTGCGGACGCCCCATGCAGCACCACCCCACGGCAGACCGACTGAGTTTTCCCAAGTTTTACACAAAACACCCGATCGCACGCGCCGACCTACGCTTTTCCTCGGGGCACCGGTCACCGCTTTTCCACGATTAACCAGAAGTCGGACATTTCCCTTGCTCCGCGTGCGCCCGCTCGCGTATGAAACGGAAGCAGCACGTCAGGGAAGGACTACGGACGAGGGGGCGGGATGAGTGGACGCGGACATGCGACCCACGAGTCGCGACGTATCCTCATGTCTGGGGGATTTGTCCGGCACTGAGGGATCCGCTGTCACCTCTTCCCTGACGTGTCATAACATTTTGCTCTCATCGCCATAAAGGTAATTCTTCTATCGTCAACCAAGACACATACTCTAACGTCTCCTATCAAGAACGTCAGTACGTAGCGGTGGGGTTCCGGGCTCATGGAGCAGGTCAAACGGTCTTGCCCTGCCTATGGCCGGAAGGAAGATGGACGTGGCACTGGAATCGGATTCGACAGACGGAGAAAAAGCCCGGGAAAACGATGTCGCCGAAGCGGTGACCCCGACGATTGAAGGAAGCGGCCAAGACGTCATCGAGACAGGCACGGTCATGGCCGAGATCTCCGCGGCGATGCGGGAACTCGCTGACGCCTCGAAGCGCTATCACGCTCGGGCGGAGCAGCGCGAAGCCATCATCGACCATCTACGCGAAGAAGTGGACAGGCTGCGGCGGGGGGAACGCCGAGGGCTGCTTCGGCCCGTGCTGGCGGATCTGTGCCGCCTGCGCGACGACCTGCTGAAGCAGGCCGACACGCTGCCCGGTGACTTCGACGCAACAAAGGCCGCTGACCTGCTCCGATCCTACGCCGAGACCATCGAGCTCACGCTCGAGAGCAACGGCGTGATCACGTTCATGCCCGACGACGGGGACCTCTTCAACCCGCGGATGCACCGGCGGGTCAGCGACGAGCTAACCGACGAACCGGCGCGAGCCGGGCACATCGCGGAAGTGCGGCGGGACGGATACCTAGACATCGAGGCGGACAGCCCGATCGCGCCGGCCGAGGTCAGCGTGTTCGGGGTCAGGAAAGGAGAGTAGTGAGCGAGGCACAGCACGGGATCTACGGCATTGATCTCGGCACCACGTATTCGGTCGTCGGCTTCATCGACGAGACCGGCCGACCGACGGTCACCCGCAACAGCGACGGCCAGGACACGACGCCCTCGGTGGTGTACTTCGAGAGCGAGGACAACATCGTCGTCGGCAAGGTGGCCAAGGAGTCGGCCGGTGTCTACCCCGGCCAGGTGGTGTCGCTCATCAAGCGGGAAATGGGCGACCGTGAGTGGCGCAGAGAGTTCTCGGGCAAGGAATACACGCCGCCATCGATCTCGGCGCTGATCCTCAGTGCGCTGGCAAAGGACGCGGAGACCAGCACCGGCAGGCCGGTGACCGACGCGGTGATCACCGTGCCCGCGTACTTCGGGCTGCTGGAGAAGGACGCCACCCGGCAGGCCGGAGAGATCGCGGGCCTGAAGGTCATCGGCATCGTCCCGGAGCCGGTGGCCGCGGCGCTGCACTACGGGGTCAGCGGAAGCGCGGACGGCACCACCTTCCTGGTGTACGACCTAGGCGGCGGGACATTTGACATCAGCCTGATCAAGATAACGGAAACGTCCGTAGAGGTGCTCGCGGTCGGCGGGGACCACAAGCTCGGCGGCGCCGACTGGGACGAGAAGCTCTTCGACCACATCCTCGACCGGCTGATCCAGGCTTGGGGCGATGAATCAGTACGCGACGACGAGGCCGAGCTCCAGGCGCTGCGCACCATTACCGAGCAGTCCAAGAAGGACCTGTCCAAGGCTGAGAGCAAGACCCTCATCCGGCGATACACCGGGACGTCCGCGAAGTTCACCGTGACCCGCAAGCAGTTCGAGGAGATGACCGCAGAACTGCTCGAGGAGACAATCCGCATCACCAACCGGACGCTAGACGAGGCCGAACAGCGCTATCCCGGCATCCGGGAGCAGATCAGCGAGCTGCTGCTGGTCGGCGGTTCCTGCTGGATGCCCGCTGTCGCCGAGCGGCTCAGGAAGGAGTTCCGCTGGGAACCGCGGCTCACCGACCCCGACCTCGCGGTGGCGAAGGGCGCGGCACTGTACGCGGCCGGCCAGACGGTCCGGTACGTCGATGCCGAGGACGCCGACGCGATGACCGCGGCCGACGGCACCGCCGCCAGCGGCCGTGGCGCGGGCCTTGGGGGTGGCGCGATCACCGACACGGCCGTGCAGGAGGTGGCGGACCAGACCGGCATAGACGCGGAGAAAGTGCGCAGCATCGCGCGGCGCACGGTCGTCAACGTGCTGCCGAAGGCAGTCGGCGTCAAGCTCATCGACACCACCAAGCCTGACTGGGAAACCGATCCAGATGCCGCGTCCTACATCGAGCATCTCATCGACGCGCAAACCCAGTTGCCCTGCGAGCCCCGGACGCTGGTGGCCAACACCATAGTCGCCAACCAGCCAGGCGTGGAGATAGAGATCTGGGAGCAGGCGGGCGCCTCCCCCAGCCCCGATCTCACCGCAAACCACCGGGTCGACGACGCCGGCCTCATCGGGGGCCTGAGGCAATTCGCCCTGCCGGTCGGCTCGCCGGTCAACATCGACATGCGAGTGGACGCAGAGGGCACCGTCCTGCTGCACGCTATCGAACCCAAGAGCGGCAACGACCTGGAGATGAACGTGCGGATCAGCGTGCTCTCCCAGGAACAGGTGGAAGAGGCGAAGCAGATCCACCGCGGTCTGACCATCGGTACCTCGTAGGCGGACATGGACTTCGACGAGACGCGCTATAGCGACGATTTTCTCAAGAAACACCGCGGCACGCGGACCGCGCCCGGCGATCTGATGTCACGGTACGGGATCACTCTGCCCGCCACCGACAAGGAGATCGCCGCGCAGGTCAAGGCGGTCCGCGCCTACTGGAACAAGATCTACAACGGCAAGGCCGCAATCGCTCAGGTGGCCAGGCTGTGCCGCACCCAGGACGAGCGACTGCGCGCTGAGCACGGCGCCAAGATGGAGACCCGCGCCTGGTGGCAGGCCCAGCAGTCAGATCAGCACAAGGCCGCTGAGGCATCCATCACCGTGATGGCTGACGATCTGCGGCGCCGGTACAGCACGCTCGGCGTCGTCACCTCCGCCTTGCTCGAGCAGTTCGCCGCCAAGCTCGGACTCACCGTCGCGCAAGCCAGCCAGGCAGCGGGAAGGGCTGGGCTGGCTGTCATCGGCAATGTGGCTCTGCCCAAGGCCGAGCCCATTGGGTACTTCAGCGCTCTGGTCAAGAGCATGTCGGAGTGCGCCGTGCCGTCGGTGCCCGAACTGGTGCATCCGGGCTCCGGCACGTTCCGCCTGGTGGAGAGGTACGAGTGTCTCTCCGATCCGCATAAGCGGCTGGATGCCGTGGCCGTGGACGCGCAGAGCGCCGAGGCTGACAAGCGAGGCATCTCGGCGACGGAGGACGCGCGCAGGACCGCGCTGAAGATCCTGCGCAGGGCGCTGCGGGATGGCGTGGATCTGCGCGACGTCGCACTCTGGCACATGATGTCGGTCGCCAGTGATTCGGCGTCGGTATCGACCGGCATCGCGGCCGGGAAACTGCGCGATTCCGGGCTCGCCGCGAGCGACGCCGCGGTCATCGCGGTCCTGATGGCCGAGCACGGCACGAGCACTGGCACCGGGACGCAGCGGGTGCCGGAATTGCTTGCCGCCGGCCGGCTGCGCGAAGCGAAGGCCGCCGCGGCCAGCCTGCCCTCCGAAGGCGACCGCGCGGATGCAATGGCACAGGTCGAGGCCGCGCAACAACGCCTGGACCAGCTGATCGCGGCGGCCAAGTTGGCGCTGGCGGTTCCCGATGAGGCGCGCGCCGAGTCGCTGCTCAAGGAAGCGGCGCTGCTCAGCGCCGACGACGCCGCCATCGAACTCGCGGCGGTCCCGCTGCCGCCACCCGCGGACCTGCGGGCGGCCGGCGAGGGCGGCACGGTCAAGCTGTTCTGGCGGCCGGCGACTGGCCACGACCCGGACACCATCTATGTGGTCCGCCGGACCGAGCGGCCACAGCCGCTTACCGCGCCGACGGACGGCCAGCCGGTGCAGCGCGACCATGGTGACGCATGCGCCGACGGGCACGCACCGGTAGCGCACCCCGTTCAGTACGCGGTGTTCGCTATCGCTGACGGCCGGCCGAGCTCCCGCCCGGCGGTTGTTTCGGTCACCCTGCTGCCGCCTGTGTCACAGCTCCAGGCCGAGGTCGGTCCGGCCACCGTCGGGCTGCACTGGTCCGCGCACCCGGACGCACAGGTCGTGGTGACCAGGACCGCGCCTGGCGCGACCGCGGTGCCGGTCCGGGTAACCGGGAACAGCTGCCAGGTCAGCGGGCTCACCGAGGGGCAGCCACAGCACTTCGAGGTGACTGCGTGCTATGCCGGGCCCGACGGTGCCGAGCTCCGCTCGGCGGCTGAGCACATCAACGCCACACCACGGGCCGAAGCGCGGCCGATCTCCTCGCTGCGGGCCCGTTCGATCGGAGCGGACGGAGCGATCCGGGTACAGGTCACCTGGCTGCCAGTCGACAGCTCGGACGTGCGGGTCGTGCGGACGGACCGGGAACCCGCGATGCCGTTCGGCTCCATGGTCTCCGCGGAGCAGATGGCAGGCGTCGGCACGGAGCTGGCCGGCACGCTCATCTCGTCCGGACGCGAGACCGGCTTCGAGGTCACGCTGCCGCCGGGGGTGCATCGCCTGGTTCCGTTCTCCATTGGCGGCACCGGCATCGTCATGGGCAAGCCCACCACTGTGGCCGTGACCGACCCGGTGCGCAGGCTGTCGGTGACGCCGTTCGCCGACTACGCGACGGTGTCCTGGGAATGGCCGGCCAACGCCCAGGTCGCCGAGGTGCACTGGTGGCTCGATGGCGGAGAAGACGTCGTCCACGTCGACCGCGGCCAGTACCGGTCCGCCGGCGGGGTGAAGATCCCGCTCGGCCGTGGTCCGTGCGAGGTCGAGGTGCGCGCCGTGATCACCGTGGGCAAGACGCCATTCACGTCGCCGCCGGTGTCCGCCAAGATCACTCACGTGGTGCAGGCCGCCATCGAGTACGACGTGTTCAGCCTCATGCCGTCTGTCGGGCCACTGCGCGGACGGTCCAAGAACGTGGTATTCGTCGCGGAACAGGCCTGCTCAGAGGTGCGGGTGCGGATGGTGGCCTCACCCAGCCGGGTGATGCCCACCAGCCCAGCCGATGGCGCGACCATCCTCGACACCACGCTGATCCTACAGCCTGGGGTCGCGCAGGAGCACAAGGTCACCGTCCCGCGCAAAACGGTCTGGGTCCGGTGCTTCGTCGTCGCCGGGCAGGCCAGGCTCATCGATCCGCCCATCACCAGACTGAAGGAGTCGTAGTGGCCCCGAACGCGGTTTGCCCGTTCTGCTTCCAGCGGATCGATTCGTCCCGGCTGTGGTTCCAGTGCCTCGGCCGTGGCAGCGCCGAGTGTAAGAAGGAAGTCGACGAGGCGAGAAAACAGCTTACCACCAGCACGCGGGAGACGTACCCGACATTCCCGCCGCCGGAGAAGGTGACCGGCCCCGGACTCTGCCCGGAGTGCGGCGGCAAAACCAACTTGCGCGCCTGCCCTGAGTGCCACACCCCGCTGCCGTCTGACTTCGCGGAATCCAAGAGCCCGATGGTGGGCCTGGTCGGCTCGAAGGGCAGCGGCAAGACAGTACTGATGACCGTCATGGTCAAGCGGATGCGAGACACCATCGGCAAGCGGTACGACGCCGACATCAGGCTCGCCACCGACAACCCCGATGGCCACCAAGGCGTGAGCGACTATCAGGCTAACCGCGAAGCACCGCTGTTCAAGGCGGGCCAGCTGCCGCCGCCGACCAGCGCGCTCGGTACCGGCGCGCGTCAGCACGCGGCACCGGTCCTGCTGCGCTGGCGGCAGGAGGTGTCCCGGCTGGGGCGCACCTCGATCAAATCCACCATGCTGTCCTTCGTCGACACCGCGGGCGAGGACCTGAACGACGTGACTACCGCGTTCACCTTGAAGTACCTGTCGGTATGCGACGGCCTGATGGTGATCCTCGACCCGTTCGCCCTGCCCGGCGCGCGCGCCAAGCTCAACCTCCCTGACGTAGCGATCAAAGTCGATGAAGACGTGCCGCTCGACGTGGTGGCCAACATCACCGAGATGCTCCGCGTCGACTACAGCCTCAAAAAGAACAAGAAGATACCGATCCCCGTCGCGGTGGTCTTCACCAAGATCGACGCGTTCTTCCCCACGCTGGACCGGGGCAACCCGTTGATGTCGGCCGCACCCACGATACGCGGCTACGACAACGCGGACGGCCAGGCCGTGCACGAGCACATGCTGGCAATGCTGCACTCCTGGAACGCGCAGGACATCGACACGCACATGCGGCTGAACTACTCGGACTTCCGCTACTTCGGCGTTTCCGCCCTCGGCGCCGAACCGGACTACGAGGACTTCACGGTCGCCGCTGGCGGGGTGCGACCGCACCGGGTCGAGGACCCCGTGCTGTGGCTGCTATCCAAATCAGGGACGGTACGGCCCGCATGACCGACGAATGCTTCGACCGGCTGCTATACACGGACTGCCTGCCGGGTACCGGACGCGGCGCGGGCGGCGGGTTCCAGGTACAGGCTCAGTCCGCAGGGGTGGACGCCGCCCAGTCCAAGCTGGCCGTCGGCTGGCTGCTGTACGAGGTGCAGATCCCCTGGCTCAACCAGCGGCTCCCAGTGGAAGAGTTCCCGATCGGATTCGCGCACGCCTGCGGCGACGGCTACGGCACGGCCCAAGGTCTGTACATCGGCAAGGAGGCGGCTGGCGGTCGCAGCGGCAACCACCTCACCGACTGCCTGCTGACCAAGAACCCCGATCTGTACGGGCCGGTCCGGCCTGCTCAGCTCTGGCGGTCGAGCCTATGGCGCGCCGAACCGTGGGACGGCAAGGACTGCCCGCGGTTTGAGGTGGCCGATCTGGAGCCTGGGCCGCTGACCGTGGACGTCGTCGCGGACTGGGCCCGCTCGGTGCCCGAACGCGGCGCCGTGCTCACCAGGCTGCTCAGCACCCTCGAGGACCCAGACGGGAAGCGGATCGTTATCGTCGCCGACGATCCGCGGCAGGCCATGACCTGGATCGCGGCGGCCACGCTGCTGCTGCCCTCTCGGGCCGCGCTCGCTATCTCGTTCAAGGTCTTCAGCTCGGCGCCGCTCGATGCCCAGCACCGCGTCGTCGCCGCGCCCGCCGCCCTATTTCCCAAGATCGCGCCGGGACTGCTCAGCCAGTGCTTTGTTCTGGATGCCCGCACGGATACCGCCGACGAGGCGCAGACCAGCGAGCGAGCAGCGTTCTTCGGCGGCCACTTCACCGCGGACCGCGATCCATATGACGTCGTGGACGCCGTCGAGCTCACCGACGCGCTCGGCGGCGGGTCTGATGCCAGGCTCACCGCCTGGGCACTGACCTGTCCGGACGACCCCCGCCCGCGGCCAACGGCGCTGTTCAGCTGGCTGGCGGGCGCCAGCCGAGAACTGCTCGCCGAGCACGGGCCCGCAGTGGCGGCGCTAGTGGTTGAGTCCGGGCCGAGCGCCGATGCGCTGCGCTGGATCGATGACGCGGTGACCGGCAACCGGCTGGATGTCAACCCGGCGGCGGTACGCAGCCGACTGCTCACCGCTGAGCTCGCCGGGGTCCGCGACGGGCGGGGGGCACCCGCCCGGGTGCTCGCATCCGTACCGCTCGAAGACAGTGCCTACCGGGACGCCGAGAGCGAGTTGTCATCGGCCATCCTGCTCGGCTCAGACCAGCAGGTCGACCTGCTGCTGCGGCTGGCTCGCCGGCACGGTATCGGCCCGGATCTGGCTCCTCCGTTGGAGCGACGGCTGCGCGACTTCGCGAGCGGCTGGATCGACCGTCCCGGCGACTATCGTCCGGATGCCTGGGCGCTGTGCGCCGAGATCCTTGATTGCGCACACGACGAGCTGCACGGTCGGCTCGCCGCGCAGGGCATAGCCAGCATCACCGACGCCATCCAGAAGTTGAACCGCTACTTCGCGGACCGCACCGACTTGAGTGACCTGCTCGACTACCACATCCAGGCATCGCTGATCGCGCGTGAGGGACGCGCGGACGGGCTGCGGCGGCTGCGGCGCCTCATCGACGGCATCGGCGAGCTCGCCCGGGCCGCGACTCCGGCGGTGCCCGTCCAGAGCGCGGTGGCCACGCTTCAGCAGGCGCTCATTGGCTGGCACGCCGTCGACGGCGACGTGGCGGTTGCCATCCTCACCGGCCTGCCGGACTCACTCGAGGTGGAGCCGACCATCTCGCGGCTGGCCGAGGAAGAACTCACCCGGATGTCCGCGAAACCCACGCGGCCGCTGCTCGACCTGCTGGCCAGCCTGAACAAGCGTGGCAAGGTGCCGACCTCGCGAGCGCTCCGCCGCCTGCTGGATGACGACCGGAACGTGCGGGCCTTCGTGCGCCGCGCGTATGAGGACAAACTGCTCACCGATCGTAAGTATTTTCAGGGGACGGTCGCGCTGCTCCGCGAGGCGGACCCCGCGGTCATCCACACACGTCTGGGCGACGTGCTCACGGCCTGCCTGGAGACCCGGCATCCGGGCCTCGGCCCGGAGGTCCTCTCGGCCAAAGGGCCGGTGCCACGGATGCTGGTGGACCTGTGGAGCAGCACACTCGGCACCAGGGACAGAGTCAAGGACGCGGTGTGGTGCGTCAGGTGCGTGGATTACCACGAACTGCCGGGGAAGCAGCGGGAGCAGCTGGCGGCCGCAGTACGCGGCTATGCCATGCGGCTGAGCCAGCAGGACTTCGACAAGTGGCATAGCGCGGTGGTCCGTCAGCTCGGACACGATGAACGTGCCGTGTGGCAGGCTATCTTCACCCAGGACGCACCCCGCTCGAAGATCGGTCTGTGGATCAACAGGGGTGGGCAATCGTGAACTATCACGTCGGTTATTCCATCGCGGCAGTGATCGCATGCGCGCTTGTCCTCGGCGTGTCACTGTTCGCTGTCGCGTTCGTCCAAGCGCTCGTCCGCGACCCCGACCTGATCGAGCCGGCCACCGCCCGAGACGAGCAGGCGAAGGCGAAACCGGCCGGTCCTGGCGAATTTCCGCTGGATCTCGCCTGGCCGTACTATCCGTTCCGGCAAGGCTGGGCGGACCTGGAGCGAACACGCCTGAACGTCGCGCGACGCAACGCGCAGGTCTGGCGGCCTGGCCGGGCGTTGTTCGACAACGCGGCCGGCTGGTGGATAGTGTTCCCCGTGCCGTTGGCGCTCGTCATCTTCCTCTCCGTAGCCAGCGTCGCCTGCGCGTTTTGTTTCCTGGTATACGCGCTGGTCACGGTCGTCGGCAACGGGGCAAGCCTGGCGCTGCTGGTCCCGTCCGCGGCGATCATGCGCGGGTGGGAACGCATGCGGCGGGGCCGGATGCGGACTCAGGCGACGTGCATGACCTGCTTCCATGTGGCTCAATGGCCCGCCTATCAGTGTCCGGGGTGCCCGCACACGCACCGCGACGTCCGTCCCGGCCGACTCGGGCTGCTTATCCGCCGCTGCGAGTGCGGTACCCACCTACCCCTGATGGCCCTGCGTGCGGCCTGGCGGCTCACCGCCGTGTGTCAGCGTTGCGGGGCGCCGCTGCCGCCGGGAGCGGGCGCCGTGCGTGACATCAGGATCCCCGTGTTCGGTGACATCTCGGCGGGCAAGACCCGGTTCCTGTTCGCATCACTGAATAGCGTTATGCAGACCTCACGGCGAGCACGACTGGCAGTCGGCTTCCCGGACACCGACTCGCGGAAACTGGCGGAGTTCGGCCTGAGCATCATCCGCTCCGGCCGTGAGACGGCCAAGACCTCCACAAACGCCCAGGTCGGGCTCACCCTCCGGCTAGGCACCGGGCGCCGCTCCGAACTCGTGCACCTTTTCGACGCGGCCGGCGAGCACTTCCGTGATGCGCGACGGCCCGACGCACTGCGTTTCCTCGACGACAGCCAGGGTCTTGTCTATGTCCTCGACCCGTTCTCGATCGAGGACATTCGCAAGCGGCTCGGCGGTACGGCACTGCGCCTCGCGCACGCGGCGGCCGGTGACCCGGAACTCACCTATGACGAGGTGGCGTCGCGGCTAAGAGACAGCGGGATACCAGCCAGTAATCAGCGGCTCGCCGTCGTCGTCTCCAAGGCCGACCTGCTGCGCTCGGCCGGCTTCGACCTGCCGACCGACTCGGAGGCTATCGCGCGATGGCTCTCCGGCATCGGCGTGCACAACCTCGTCCTCGCCGCGGGCCGCGAGTTCGCGGAAGTCAGGTTCTTCATGGTCGCCTCGCAAGAGGTCGCGCCCGACGGGCAGGATGATCCCGGTGCCCCGCTGCGTTGGCTGCTTACTGCACACGGCGCCCGGCTGCCCGTCGGCCAGGACAGCGCGGCCACTCCAGGCCGCCACCGCAGCACACCAGTCGCCAGCGAAGTTGCGGAGGCACGATCATGAAGACGGCCATGCGAACACCACCGCACACCGTCGCCTACAGGTCGTTCATCTCGGGCATCACGCTGCTGATCTTGTTGGCGCTCGGCTCCGGACTGGCGGGCCACGGCCCGCTCACGTCGCTGCACCAGCTCGTGCAGCCGATCACCCATGCTCTCCATCTGGACAGGATCGGCGAGTGACTCACGTCGTAGGGATCGACCTAGGGACCACGAACTCAGTCGTGGCTTCGGTCGACAACGACGGCGCAGTAGTCGTCCTGCCGAACGCGAATGGCGGCGAGATCACGCCGTCGGTGGTCTATTTCGAGCAAGACGGTACCGCCGTCGTCGGCGATGAAGCCGTGCTAGCGACCGCGGTGGATCCAGATAATGGCGTCCAGCTGGTCAAACGGGCCATGGGTACCGAATTCCCGCTGCGGATCCGCGGCCAGGAGCACACCCCGGAATCGATCTCCGCACTTATCCTCCGTCAGCTGGTAACCGCCGCGACCGGATCGGACGAAAAAGTGAGCGCCGTGATCACCGTCCCGGCGTACTTCGGCCTCGCTGAGCGTGAGGCCACGTATCAGGCCGGCGTGATCGCCGGACTCGACGTCATCGAACTGCTCGACGAGCCAGTGGCCGCTGCCGCTCACTATGGCCTGACATCGGGCACTGACCGGACCGTGCTGGTCTACGATCTCGGCGGCGGCACGTTCGACACTACGGTGCTGCGCATCTCCAGCGGCGCGGTGCGGGTGCTGGCCACCGACGGACATCACTCGCTCGGCGGCGCCGACGTGGATCAACGTCTCATCGACATGTTCCTCGAGCGCCTCAGCGATCGGCTCTCCTCCGCAGAGCTGGACACGATCTTCGACGACAAGCAGAGCCTCGGCGAACTGGTGCTCGACATCGAAGCGGCGAAGAAGGACCTGAGCACGCGGAACTCACGGCCAGTGGTCGTGCGAACTCCGGCGGGCCGGATGACTGTGACAATCACCCGTGCGGACCTGGACACGGCGTGCGGTGACCTGTTCGATACCACGGCGGAGATCATCGAGCGGATGCTCCGCACCGCGGGACTAGACGGCGCCAAGGACGTCGACGACGTGATCATGGTGGGCGGATCTAGCCGGATCCCGCTGCTGTCCCAGCGGCTCACGGCGATCCTGGACAAGGTGCCCAGGCTCACCGACCCGGACCTGGCAGTGGCCAAGGGCGCCGCGCTGCGTGCCCACCATCTGGCCAAGACACCCCAGCTCACCGCGCTGACCAGAGCCCGGAGCCGAGCAGGCACCGGCATACGGGATACCGGTCAGGTGACCCCGGTGGCACCGCGAGCCGTGGGCATCCTGGTCGAGGACAGCTTCGACCCCTCCGGTGCGCGGAGCTTCGTCGAGCACCTGGTCGCGGCCAACACGCCGCTGCCGGTGGAGCGGACCGAGGAACGGTTCGGCACCATCCTGGAGAACCAGCAGTCGGTCCGCATCCAGGTATACGAGCAGGCTGGACCGGCTCCCTCGCCGGAGGTCGGGCACAATCGCCGCGTGCTGGATGGCGAGCTAACTCAGATCGGCTCGCTCCCGGCGGGAGCGCGGATAAGGATCACCGTGCGAATCGGGATCGATGGCCGCCTGACAGTCATCGCGCATGAGCCCCAGTCCAGCCGGGAACTGCTGCTGGAAGCGTACGTTGAGGGAGTGATCGACGGCGCGGAGACCGACCGGCTGACCAGGCTCGTCGGCCTGACGACAGTGCGGGGATAAGCCCCCTTGAGTTCGTCTCAACCCTCGGCGCTGCGCCGCAACGCGGTCAGGCTTATCCCCAGGGACTCGCTCGCCCGAGCGACAGTCGTATGTGCTGACGCGCTGATCTGCTTGAGCACGAGCAACTGCAACAGGACCCGTTCCTGCTCGGAGACCTGTGCACGGTTATGAAAGCACGTGTAGAAAACGGCTCCCCTGCCGAACTCAATCTCAACCATCAGTGGCCGTCCGGCGTACCTGGTGCCCTGGGCAGCCGCCACTAGTGATTCCCCTTGGCACTCTTGCAGGACGGACCAGGCAGGCAGGTCGAAGTGAACATTGGTCGTGTCTCCCACGACCTGGCGTAGCTCATCGTCAACGACATTGGCAGCGACCATGCCGGACTCACCGGAACCGGCAAAACGAAATTTCCCTGGGAAAGCGACGCTGAGCAAACCGCTTGTCCGGTCCGACGCGTACAAGCATCCGCCTGCCTCGACGAAATCCCGCAGACTCCCCGGATCCAGACGATCACTCGTCCCGCAGTTGACGAACAAGAGATCACAGTCGTACTTGCCGCTGAACGGCTCAAAGGCCACGCCCATCGAATCCAGGACCTGGCCGATGTTGTCCCAGTGCGGGGATGTCACGTAGATCTTGCGGCTCCAGCGGCGCGCCAGCTTCTCAAGGTACGGGCCGGAGGGATTCTGCGTTAATCCCGGAGAATCGAACACCTTTCGTCTCCAGCCAGACATTCTGCTGCTCCCGCCATATTTTCGTCGACTCCGTCACTTGAACCATAGCGCATGGATTTTCCGGATACTTCCACGGTTCACCCGCTTTAGCTGGACTGTCCCACCTGACTAGTCGGCCATCACTAGGCTGCGTCATGTTCCGTATGCCATTACTTTTCGCTGGAGGCGTCAATGGGTGGGTTTCTCGTTTTCCTGGTCATAATCGGGTTCATAGGGTTGTTCGTCTGGCAGTTCCTCGAGGGCAAGAAGGCGGTCGCGACGACATCGCTGGTGACACGATACCAGCCAGAGCAGGCGGCTCAGATGATCAGCGGCGCCTTCGGCGGTGGCCGCTCAGTGATATGGACGGGTGCGAACGGTCCCGGGACAATCAACATGCGCCGCCGCGGGATTCACCGTGGTATCACGATGTCGATCGACATCGTGCCGCTGCCGCAGGGCGGATGCCGCGTCGACATGTGGGCCTCCCAGTACGCCGAGGTCTTGGTCTTCCTGGTCAACTTCGCCAGCGTGGTAAACCGGCGTAAGAAGGCCATCGCCCGGATGCTGGCCGAGCCCGCTGTTCAGCGCGCGACCACGGGCAGCGTCCAGTCGGGAGCCGATGTGCCGTCTCACCGGCAAGCGAACCACCGGTAACAGCCGGAGCCGTCATGTCGTTGTTCGGCGTCAATCCGCTGCCCCTCACACCATACGGGCACAACCAGCGCGAGGCGCTACCGCCAAGAGATGGATGTGCGCCAATGCGGAGTGCAACCGTATCCGAGATGGGACGCGTTCGCATGCTGTATTCCGCTGTCTGCAGTGAAAAGTGAAAATGGCTCGCCAACCCGGTGTTCGAGCCGCCGTTGGAACACGAAGCCCCGGGTGTGCAGTTGGGCTCGCAGGCCGACCGCGCCGAGCCGTCTGGGCCGACCGCGACCACGAGCGAGTGCTTGTTGAGGTGCCCATACACGACGCCCGCTGCAAGGTTGGGTGACACTGCTGCCGAGCATCGCCGGGTACGCCGTGTAGGCATCATGGCGGCCCCGTTCAGTGTCCCCGATGACGCCGCTTGCCGCGCACCATCAGATGAAGGTCTGCTAGCGGCACCGAGAGAATTTGGCTTAAGTGCATGCCACCGTTAATTCGTCGGGTTTTGTCAGGCGGCCTGCGGTAGCGGGTGATCCTGGGTCGCGCGTTCCTGTTCGTGGCGGCTGATGCGTTTCATGAGGTCGTGAAGGTCGGCTGAGGTGTACTTCCAGCTGTAGGGCCTGGCGGTCTGGTTGTAGCGGTCGATGAAGGCCAGGAGGGTGCCGGAGAGCTGGTCGAGGCTGCCGAAGTCGTTGGGGGTGACGGCTTTCTTCTGGATGACGGAGAAGAAGATCTCGATCTGGTTCAGCCAGGACGCGTGCAGCGGGGTATGGATCATGATCGCGTTCGGCCAGGCTGCCGCGAGGCGGCAGATGGCGGCCTGGCCGCGGTGGTCCGAGCCGTTGCCGACGATGACGAACACGCGGGGCGCGTTCGCGTACTCGGGGCGGGCCATGACGCGGGCGGCGAGTTTCATGAACGGGAGGATGCCGGTGGTGACGGGGGTGGAGCCGGGCACCTGCCCTGTGTGCACGTCCAGTCCGGCCAGCAGCGCGAGGGAGCCTTTACGCTCGTATTCGTGCTCGTAGCGGACCCGCTTGCCGCGTCCGGCGGGCAGGGTGCGGTGCAGGCGGCGGCGGGCGTTGATCTGGGGTTCTGCGTCGAAGGACAGGATCCGGTCGCCGGGGCGCAGCGGCTCGCCGCCGTACCGGCCCTGGCAGAGGTCCAGGATGACCCTGGCCCTGGCTTCGAAGTGCGGGCCGCGGGGGTAGATCCACGACTGATACTGCCACGGCTTGCCCGGGTGCCCGGCCAGGATCCGCAGCAGCGACGTCGCCGAGATCGCCTGGATGTCTGGCACCCCGCTCAGCTCCCTGAGCAGGTCCGGGCCGGTCCAGTGGCCTATCGGCACCCCGGTGGCGGCCGGCAGCTGGCAGGCCAGCGCGACCACCGCGGCCCGGGTGGCGGCGGTGATCTGCCGGGGCCGCCCGGGCCGGGGCAGGTCCCTGAGCCCTTCCAGGCCGCGGTCCGCGAACCGGCCCCGCCACTTGCGCACCGTATTCGGCGGTAACGCCCAGGCAGCCGGCGATCGCGGCGTTGCCCTGGCCGGCGGCGGCAGCAAGCACGATCAGCGCCCGCACCCGGTCCCGGTACGCGGTCTTCGCGCGGCGGACCCGCCTGTCCAGGGTCGTGCGTTCCGCGGCGGTCAGCGTGACCGGCGCGGCATAAGGGGACATCTGCGGCTCCGGAGTCAGTGAATTACACCGTTGCAATTCACTTCCGCGAACACCTCATCACCAGCCCCGATTCCCCGAGGGAGCACAATGGTCACGTGCCGGCCATCCCGCAGTCCACCCGCGACACGATCATCGTGCGGCTGCTCGGCCACGCCGGGGAACACTGGCCCCAGCTCGCCTCCATCCAGGCCAGGTACCATGGCCCGTTCGCCTACATCACCGGCATCCTGCCCGGCGGCGAGCAACTGCCCCTGTTCCGGCTGCGGTACGGCGGCTCAGCGCACTCCTTCGGCTTCGCGATCTACGACGCCGCCCGCGACCGCTACCAAGATGCCCTCCTGCGCACCGGGCTGCCCGTCGGCACACCACAGGAAGCCCTCGACACCGCAGGTCTCACCCACCTCACCGGCATCGGGCACGAACCACCGGACTAGCCCAGAACCGACCCCCCGACGAATTAACGGTGGCATGCACTTAAGTGTCCGGCGTTATGCCCGACGGCCGAAAAGTACAGGTTCCATGGGGCAGATCCGCAACGGTGACCGAGCGCATCGACCTCCATTGCCTCGTAGATCTCGGCCAGCCGCCGCAATCGCGGGTACCTACCTCATCGAGCCGTGCAAGCGATGGCGGGGGTCTGGGTGGCCCGCAGACCGGCTGAGCTCGGCGATGCTCTAACTGCGGATCGACTGAAGCAAGGGCTCGAGGAATGCCGCAGGAGCGGCCTCGATCTCGGCCGGATGCGCCAAGCACTGCGTCTCCCAGGCAGCGGTCTGGTGGTGACTCTGGGAGAGTTGAAGATGCTGCCCGACTACCCGTGGAGGCGATCGAGATCCAGGTCGCCGAGCAGGGCATGCTCCCATGCCATGTACCGCTGGATGACTGGCCGTCGGCCTCCCGCACGATGGGTGAAAAGCGAACTCGCGTCCGGCCGGCAAGGCATCCGCGGCGGCACCGGCCTCATGCTCAAGCGGTGATCCGGGATCTGTCAGGGCTGGATCTTCGGTGGCCTCTACAGCGGCGACCGGTCCCTGCTGCTCCGCGTGCGCGACGATCGGATATGGCCCTCCGCTGAACGCTGTGGTCAGCACGGTCTCCGCCGTGTATACGAGCAGCCGGATTGCCGTAATGGATTTTCCCGCAGGATATACAGCAGGTAGAGCACAGCGGCGGAACTGCAGGAACTTGATCAACGGGCGACGGCGACCGAGCCCGCCGACAGTGCGATAGGACAACGCGCCGACGAGCGGATTAGTGACCATGACGACCAGCGCACCGAGGCCGACCACAAACCCGAACGCGACCACCTTGTGGGCCTGCCCGGCGATGTCCTGAACCTGATTCGGCAGCGTGACCGCGAGGAGGCCGGGCTGCCGGACACCTTTACCTTCGCCGAAGCGCGCGCCGCCGGGCTCACGCCAGGCCAGCTCTCTACCGGCTGCGCTACCAGAGGCGGATCGAGCAGGTCAGCCGCGGCCTGTACCACAAGACGGATGCCGGCTGGCTGGCGGACATCGACCTGGTCGAGATCGCCACGCGTGCACCCCAAGCCACCATATGCCTGGCCGGCGCACTGGCCAGGCACGGGCTGACCGACGACATCCCGGCAGCCACCGACATCGCACTGCCCAGAGGAACCTGGAAGCCAGCGGTCGGCGCCGCCGTGACCTGGCACACCTTCGCGGCAGCCACGTTCACGCTCGGCCACGAGGAACTCGACCTCGGCGCCGACACGCAGATCGGCATCTACAGCGCGCCGCGTCCGGGATCAGCGGCCACAGCCGCGCCCGGTCCGTGCGCAGGGTACCGGCCAGCACGCAGGAACCGGACCGGTCGTCCTTGCCGCCAGCGGTGCTGTACCGTGACCGCAGGTTCTTCACCTGCCGGGAGGTGATCACCACTACCGTCAGGCCCGCAGCCGCCAGCACTCCGTCGCTGCGCTCGATCGCGGCCCCGGCGGCCCCGCCCTTGCGCAGCCGGGCGATCACCGCGGTGATCGCGGCCTTATCGTGCCGGGCAGGAAACCGGTCCCTGACCCGGCCGGCCAGGCCGGCCACGCACGCGACGTGGCCGGCGGCGGCCCAGCCGATCCCGGCGCACACCCCGCCGGGCAGGATACCGGGCAGAACCTGGATCAGGGCATACTTCATCACAGCCTCCTCGCTGCTAGCCCAGCGGGGAGGCACCCTTGTCACGGAACCGGGACGCTTGCCCTCAGCTCACTGTCCGGCGCTCGCAGCGCATGGCCCTGCCGGCGACCGGCGCGTCCCGGGCAACCGCCAGCCCCGCAAAACTGGCACTGGACCTCACTGAAGGGTCACGCGCAGCAGGGCGGTGACTGGCGGCACCTGGGGTGCACCGGCGAACTCGGTCACCGGCCCGCTAACTGTGGCCCTCAAGGCATACCGGCCGCAACCACCACACGTTAAACATGCGTAACCGATGATTTCCCACAACGACATGACCGCCTCCCCAGGAGCCATCAGGCGAGGTCCCCCAGTGAGGCGAGGTCCCCCAGTGAGCGCAGCAGTGCAGCGGGGGTGACGATCCGGTGCGCCCGCAGCGGCCTGGGCAGAATCCGGGCCAGCGCGGCGAGCAGCGCCCGGCCAGTCCAGCCGATCTTCGGCTTGGGGTTGCCGCGGCGCAGCACTGCCACCTCGTGCCGCAGGATCAGGATCCCGGCGTTCTCCGACGCCGGCGGCCGGGCCAGCAGCGCAAACCATGACAGCAACACGGCCAGGGAGCGATAGATCAGGCGAACTAGCACGGCCACTCATCATCCCAGGTCGCAGCGATCGCCGAGTTTTAGTAGTACTACAGGCGTTCCCGCAGCGGGAGCCGCCCGTTCCGCAGTCCTTTCGCGACGATCTTCTCGATCACGCCGTCGCCGAGCTACGTTTCCAGGATGCCGAGGCCGACCAGGTCCGCTTCTCTTGTGAGAGGCCCAACACGTTGACCCATGTCGGGTGATCTGCAACCCAGTCAGTCAAGGACTCGATGCTGATCTCGTCGAGCGCGGCCAGGCTACCAGCGGCCTCCTTGATCTCTGCTGCTTCGCCAGACGCG
>Ga0335075_10001894_pt1 | contig 34018 bp, 28 predicted proteins | sample Lox_Sample_24_FD_206723 | JGI IMG/M metagenome (GOLD analysis project Ga0335075, IMG submission 206723) | Soil microbial communities from Loxahatchee National Wildlife Refuge, Florida, United States - Lox_Sample_2.4 | ecosystem: Environmental > Terrestrial > Soil > Wetlands | place: USA...
CCCATCAACCGCGTCGCCGAATTGACGCCCACAGCCTGGAAAGCGGCCCGCCAAAAAACATCCTGACATTCCCGCAGTTTAACCGCCCCTTCAACCATTGCCATACGGGGTTAGTAACACGGATACGAATCGTCTCCTGGGTCACATAGCTGGCTCGCGTGAGAAGCCAGGTCACTGCCTAACAAATCTTCCCACCATTCCAGCACGGCGTTAACAGGCCATTTAATGCGCGGCTTTTCATTGGTGCCCTTGGAAAGAACCGCTAGCGGCAAATACCAAAACTTCCCTGCCGGCATTCCGCTTTCAAACATGGAGTTGTTCCGTTGATAATCGTTAAGGTTCACGGCCAAAAAAGGGACTAAAAATCTGCAAGCCCAATAAAAAATAACATTATGACGAGGTTTTCCGGCGCTTCCAAATTTGCCCACTAAAAATTCATGCCATGCCAAAAACTCAATCCAATCATGCACTAATATCTCACCAAAATTTTCCAGTTTTCCTGTGGCATTTCGTTTCCAATAACTCGCTTCATGCGGAGCGGCGCGCTCTGGAACAGGAACGAGCACCCCCTTTTGCATCAGCCAATGAATGCGCTTGATTGGGGCCGTTACGGTTTGCTGGAACGCCATGTCAATGGTTTGGCTGGCTGTTTCGTGGTCTAAAAATGACGCGATTATGGCGTCCATGATTTTGCGGGCGACTGCCCAATACTTTGCCTCAGCCAAACCTCCTGCTTCGAGACGTTCAATCTCCTTGTAATCATAGGCATCTGTTTTTCTTGGAACGCCCAAACAGTCAACCATGAATGCTAACACCGCTCCTGTGCTAGGCAATCCAAATTCCGATACCTGTTTCATGGTTTCAAAGGCTTGGCCACAGGTATTGAACCTACGGCCAAGTTTGTCTCTTTGGTTAATTGCCGCCCTTGCTGCTGGCGACCGTTGCGCCGGTTGACGCATAGTGTGCGGCGGCAGATTGCGCCCGCGCCACGAAGCTGCCACGGCTGACCTGACCACCATTGGCGCGGGCTGTGGCGCTTTGGATGCGAGATGCGGCGGCCGTGGTCATTGACCTGCCTCCGCCTCGGTAACCTGAGCCTGTTTTCATTTTCTATCTTTCGTTTCACTCGTGACGACCATCGCCGCGAGGCACGGCCAATTAACCGTAAAATGGCTGAAAAGTCTCGGACTCTGATTCGACAGAGGCCAGCAAAAAATGCTGTGGAAACCAGAGCCGAAGGCTTAATGATGGGCTGCGTGGTTGCCTAGCGGACGCCCACGGCTCTGTTTTGCTTGTCAAGGAGGAACGAAACGGCGAGGCAATTGTTTGAGTCGTTTTCGTAGTGTCCTTGACAAGCAAAACAGAGCTGTATAATGGCGACGCGGCAACACGAAGCCTTCCGCAATCTCATACGCTTCTTAATTCATTTAACTTTGAAAGCATATTGAAGCTGGTCTTTATTCTCGTCGCAAAAGGCTACGAAAAGGAAACTCGACCCTGGCGTTAAATTTCTATAACCCTTAATTGTTTCAGAAAAATATTTATCCAAGTCTTCATTTACCTTTCGGACTTTTGGGTTACCGCGCTCGATCCGTCTTTTAAAGATCATTAGCCTTAAATCGGCATTTGTGACGAGCAATTTTTGAAAATCCCATTTCACCGCACTATAATCATCGTCGTTTTTGTCACCCCTTCGTTTATAGCCCCACTCGCACTCAACAGCCAACACCATGCTTGTTTGCTGATAGCGCGAAGGCAACTCTTCCTCATACCAGTGAAGATCGTAAAGCCATTCAGCCTTTTTGAATTCGCCAATTGGTTGCTGTGTTTCCGGAGATATTCGATTCGACATCGATCGAAAATGCAATTCTTTCCCGAGTTCAGATAAGGCATCCATGACGCGTGTCGTTCTGGCTCCGTCCGTGTTCTTAAAAAATTCATTTAAATTACGCCCGAGTTTTTCGACGATCCGTCGTGAAATCTCGTCTTCGAGATCTATTTCGTCAGCGAGGCCTTTGTATTTTCGCCATTTTATCACAAACAAACGTTCGTAAATCCGTTGAACTGTTTCAGCTAATTTTCTTGAATGTCTGTTTGCCTTAGCCAACTGACTTGGTGCAATAGTAAAGTTTTGCCTCGACAAGCCAGACGAACCTAATTGACTTTGCAACTTCTCTAGTTTCGCGTGTTCTTTATCAGCCCGGAACATGTTACGCCTCCTTCTAATGTTGACTGACATTTCTCGCAGCATTGCAGCAGTTCGAATCTGAATTATTGGCGGTCGTATGGAGCGCTGAATCGAATCTGCTAATGCAGTCATTGCGCGGGCCATGGAATCCTCGTCCCATAAATACTCGAATCTTGCTAATACATTCAAAAGATTGAGTTGTGCAGTTTGGTATTTTGCTTGCCTTATGAATGTCACCGCTAGATTAAAGCTCGCATCCATTTCTTGAGCGGAATAGCCGATTTTTTTCGAAATCTGGAGCGCTTTCCTGAAATGGCTTGTTGATTTATTATAAGCTGTTGAGGATAACCTTTGATAGGAATCTTTGCCGCGATAAACAAGTCCCATCATCAAATGCTGCTCAATTTGAAGATCAACCAATTCCCTCGGAGGTCTGGATACAAACATACACTTCAGAAGATTACGTGCACTTTCAAGGCGTGATCGGGACGTCCTGCCAGTTTCATCAATGGCAAGATCATATTCCGCTGTTCCAGCAATTAAATACGAGCGCGCAATCATTTCGGCGTTCTCGAAATTCAATGCAGCGGATTTACCACGGAATTTAGACGCAACAAAATCAGTCATTTGTTTGCCGATTCGTAAGGCCTCATTTAGGGGGCCGCAGCATTGGCAACATTGCGCTATGAAATACCAAGCTTTTACACGGTCCAAATCGCATCGTGCCTGCTTCAGCGCCAATGAAAATCTCACTTTCGCAGATTCGTATTCAGAATTAGAATACAACACTCGTCCGATTGCTAATTCCGTATGGCATGGAGAATCCTTCGCAATCCGTGCCCAACTCGAAACTTTATCTCGCCAAGCATTCAGCTTTGACGGCAGTGAATTTCGTGTGTGTTGTTCTTAAATGGCAATGTTGCGCAAGTGCATTGACAAATTCCTCCGTCTTGACTTTCAACGTTTGCCCCTCAAATCCATCGAAAACAGGTGGTAAGCTACCTAAGATGGCATTTTCCATGGAAAGTTCAGCGGAGTGTTCAATAAAGATCACTTGCTTGGTTTTCCGACCGGCAATGCTTCTTAAGAATGGGTTAATATCAAGAGTATCTGAGCAGCTATATCCTAAGATGATAACAGTATCATGATCCCACGAACGGAAGACGCCTTCAAGCATTCGCCTTGTCGCCGCAATGCATTCTCGCCGCGCGACATTTTTTATGGTCATCATTACTGATTCCTTGTCCTGAACATCACCATGCAATTTTAGGAGGCAAGGGGGTTTTAATTGCGATCCCAAATTGTTTGAAGAAACGAATGGACGAATATTGTTTCCCTCGGCTAGGAGCGCTTGTTCAAATAATTGATCGATATTTGTTGTGGCAATACAGTTACAGAGATGACGTGAAAACAGGCGGGCAAGTATCACATGAGCAACTCCGGGTTTGCCGTCGCGGAAAACGTCAATTAGCTCCGAAATACCAACAAACCGTGAAAGATTTTCAAGTAGTTGCTCCATCGGCATCTTCTCGACGGACTGAATACCGCTTCGCGATAAATCTCGCGCAAGAGCCATGAAGACTGAATTCTTAAAATCCGCGGCTATTGGAAATCCTGAGTTTCGAGAGATTCCCGCACCGCAAAGAAAGGCTACTTTCCCTTTCGTTACACTGTCGAAAGCGTTGTTGGCGATATCGCCAGCGTTCATTGATAATGATTGATTCGAGAAATCAGCCACCAGCGTTTTGGTGCTTTATGAGAAAGCGCCAATGATCTTTCAATTTCGGATTCAATGGGACATCGCTACCCGCGCTTTGACCATTTTCTTCAAGTGAGAGATTTTACCGGGCGTTTCCTGGACTGATTCATTTTCGGTTTCCTGAATAGTTTGCACTTCTGTTTCTTCGGCGGCAAGCGCATTGGACGCCTGATTTTTCGTGATGTCCAATGCGTCTTCCAATTCCTTTTGGCGCTGGCAAAGTGAGTGCAATTTTTCCCCATGTTCAAACGGCTGGCCAATTTTTGCTTCCAATTCTCGGCAGTTGTTTTCAGATTCTTTCAAATCCCGCTGATGGGATAAGAGTCGTTCCTCAAAATTTTGCGGAACATATTCCAGTGAGCGGATTGTTCCCATTGGCGAATCGGAAATGGCCGTCACGTATTGATTCTGCCCTTTTAAGATGATTTCGACTTGCTGCAAGAACGCTGGCCGGACAATCACGTCGAAACCGGCAAATGAGCCGGCACGATATTCCTCCCTGCCACCTGCAATCCGCCGCGCGATTCGGTTTAACAATTCCCCGGCGATGGCTCGATCTTTGACAGTTGTTTTCTCAATTACTATTTCAAACTTGTCGCCGCGAGTTTCAACGCGCTGTTTCATGTCCAATTTCAAATTCTCGATTCGTTTTTCATAAAACGGAATTTTTTCCTTGAGATGCCGGATTTCATCGCGGATGCGGTATTGGGTTTCGGCGTGCTGCGAACGTAGCCGCGTGAGCCTTGTGATTTCGGCATCAACAGTGGCCTTTTCCATCACCAGAGGATTGCCAGATGCGATGGCCTTTACCTCGGCATACGTCAATGCCCTCGAATCAATGTCTTCAATATGCCGGATATGCGTATCGCCGGCCATAACCTGGTGAATGAATTTCGCTTTGGTTTCGAGCGTTTGCCACATATAGGCATCGAAGCTGCCCTCAGTGACATAACGGTAGATTTGGACAATGGCGTTTTGGTTGCCTTGCCGCAAAATACGCCCGTCGCGTTGTTCTACATCTGCGGGACGCCACGGGGGATCTAAATGGTGCTCGGCAATCAGCCGTTCCTGAACATTCGTTCCCGCGCCCATTTTCTGTGTGCTGCCGACAAGAACTCGGACCTTCCCTGATTTGACTTCTTTAAATAAAACATGCTTTTGAACATCGCTGTCATAGTCCTGGATAAATGCAATTTCTTCGGCCGGAACGCCGTGTTTCACCAGCTTGGCCTTTAGATCATGGTAGAGGCAAAAGCCCCGGTTGGTTTTGGATGGCGTGGACAAATCGCAAAAGACAAGCTGTGCGCTCCGCTGCGCGGATGTTTCCTTCCAGATTTCAAAGATTTTGTCTGCTGCCAAATTCACTTTGCTGTTGGGATGCGCCTGCACCCGTGGATTCAAGACACGTAAATCTAAGGCTGCTTTACGTCCTTCGGTGGTTATTTTAAGCATGTTATCCTGCTCTGGCGGAACTCGCCCACTGCGAATCGCCTCTGCACGTTTAACCAGGTCTTCCACGACCTTTTTCAGTTCCAGCGTGGATGGAGCGCGAATAACGGTGGGTTTGCCATTTTTAATTTCCGGCACGGCCAATTTCAATTGTTCGGCGGTTTGAACATCGGCAACCTGGCAGAAAATCTGCATCAATTCCGGCACGTTGATGAAGCGCGCAAAGCGGGTATTGAGACGATAGCCCGAACCGTCCGGCGAAAGTTCCATTGCGGTAACAGGCTCACCAAAGGTCACTGCCCAAGAATCGAAATGGTGTAATTTTTGCTTTCGCAATGCGCCCATTTGCAGATACCGCTGCATAGTAAACATCTCGGCGACACTATTGGCAATGGGAGTGCCTGTGGCGAAGACCACTCCACCGCCGCCATTGATTTGCTGGACGTATTGTACCTTTAAAAACATATCGAAGGCCCGTTCGGAGGCAGTTTGCGGCAAACCGGCGATGCGGGTCATTTTGGAAACGTAAAAAAGATTTTTGAAATAATGCGCTTCATCCACAAAAAGCCGGTCAATGCCAAGTTCCTCGAACGTGAGCGTATTGTCTTTTTTTTCCTCTGCTGCCAGAATTTTCATCCTTGTTTCCAGCTTCTTTTTGGCGGATTCAAGTTGTTTTACAATCCGGCGTGTGTTGGTTTCCTGCTTCATTTCGCGGATGGCATTTTCCAATTCCTCCAATTGAACCTCAAAAAAAGCCTTGGTTGTTTTCTCCGAGAGCGGGATTTTTTCGAAACCGGAATGTGTCACGATGATAGCATCCCAATTGCCGGTGGCGATGCGGCTCATCAATTCACGGCGTTTGCTTTTCTCAAAGTCATCTTTGCTGGCGGCCAGAATGTTTGCGCTCGGATAAAGGGTCAGAAATTCGGACGAAAATTGGCCAAGCATGTGATTGGGAACGGTGAGCAACGGTTTGCGGGCCAGTCCCAGGCGCTTTAATTCCATTGCCGAAGCAACCATTGTATAGGTCTTGCCTGCGCCGACGACGTGGGCGAGCAACGTATTGGGCGTCTGCAAAATTCGCCAGATGCCGTTCTTTTGCTGCTTTTGCAGCCTGATATTCCCACTTGCGCCCGGCAGAGTTAGATGGTCGCCATTAAAGGCGCGAAGGCGAACGGCATTAAATTCCTCATTGTATTTTTTGACCAGTCGCTGTCTTCGCTCATCACTGTTCCAGACCCATTCCCGAAAACGGTCTTTGATTTTCTGTTGTTTGTCTCGCGCTCCTTCGGTCTCGTTTGCATTAACGACCTGCTTTTTCTTGCTGCCTTCGTGAATCGTATCGTAAATGGTAGGTGTTCGGACATTGAGCGCATCTTCAATCAATTCTAGTGCCGTGGCCCGGCTGGTTCCCCATTCCGTCGTGTTGGCAACGCATTGTTTTGCCTTGTAACCGCCTTGAATGGTCCAAGTGCCGAGTTGTGGCGTGAAATAGACATTGATGTCGTCCGTCCCAAGCAATTCCTGGGCGAACGCTTCAAAATCTTTGACCGGAATCCAGCACGCGCCCAAGCGGGCATCAATATCCGTGGCGGATAAATCCGCAGGTTGAACCGATTTGAGCGCCTCGACATTTTCGGCAAAGCGCGGGTCGGACAGGGCTGCGGCTTCCGCTGTTTTGAGTTTTTCGCGAACGTCGCCGGAGAGGTAGTGGTCCTCGGTTTCCCATGCCTGGGTTTGGGGATTGAGAAACAAGACACCTTTCAGTTCCGGCATAAATTCGGCCATTGGCCGGCCCAACAAACCTTCCATGTGCTTCAAATCCACACGGCCTTTTTCATTCAACGAAACCAGCAATGCCTCCTTCGGCGAATTAACCGATGTCACCGGCCTTTGCTTCTGAATCGTTCTTTCCTTGAAGATGGCCGTCTTGTTTGCCTTCTTTTTCTCTGAATCATAATTTTCTAGTGAGAACAGCAGTGGTAAATCCGGGTCTCCGTCAAACGCATTGGCATTCACGCGGTCAGACAGTGGGCCAAATCGTGCGATAAAGCGGTCGTAGGTCTGGTTGAGCATCGCGCGCGCCAGTTGAATGTCATCCTCCGGCGCGTCTTCCAGTTGGGTTCGGAGGCATTCCCGGACCGCGTCCCGGATACGGATCATGCCACGAATGCGGAGCTTGGTCTGAATCGGCAAATGAGGCAGCGGAACCAATCTGTCGCCGTGACGGATGGCGATTTCATCATCGTGAAGGGTGTAAGCGTTTGGTTTGATGTGGCCGGGGGCCGGAATGGTTTGCTGCGTCGTGATTTCCAATGGTAGGTCCAGCGCCGCATAAATGTTTTCCGGCAACCGTTTGATGGCTTCGGCGAGCGCAACCTTAATGTCCTTGCCGTTGCTTTCCAATGTCGGCTCGTTTCGGGCATACATGCGTCCGGCCAAACTCATTTCTCCCAGCATCATATGCGAGTTGTTGAAATAATACTCGTTGATGGGAATGACCACGCCTTTGGCACTGGTGTAGGGAACCACCTTTTCCCATTTTACCTTCTTGGCGGCTTCGCGCAGCCTTCGCTTTTTCAAGATTACGATGTCTGTGGTGACTTCGGTATTGGCGTTTTGTTTGAAAGCCGTATTTGGGAGCCGGATTGCGCCTATCAGGTCAGCGCGTTCATTCAGATATTTTCGTAACGTGGAACTGTTCTTGTCCATTGTTCCCATTGACGTGATAAACATGAGGATGCCGCCAGGCCGGACTTTTTCGAGCGATGCAGCAAAGAAATAATCGTGAATCACAAAGCCGTGCTTGTTGAATTTCAGGTCATACGGTTTGTAATCGCCGAATGGAATGTTTGAAACGGCCACGTCAAAGAATTCATCCGCAAGGCTGGCCCCTTCAAAAGCTTCATTACGAATGTCGGCGTCGGGATAAAGGATTTTGGCGATTTTTGCTGAAACCGGATCAATTTCGATGCCGGTAATGAGTGACCGCGACTGAATGGTTTCAGGCATATAGCCGATGAAATGGCCGATGCCGCAAGCCGGTTCGAGGATACGCCCGCTCTTGAAACCGAGCCTTTCCAATGTGGAATACATCGCGCCGACTACTTCACCGGACGTGTAATGAGCATTGAGAGTGGAAGCCCTGGCCAGCTTGAATTCCTCTTGGGAAAGTAACGCGGCCAGTTCCTTGGCTTCGTTCTGCCAATCACTGGCGGGATTGAAGACCTGGGGCAATCCGCCCCAGCCCACGTAACGCACCAGCATTGATTTTTCGTCATTGGTGGCGGGTCGTTTTTCCGATTCAAGCCGACGCAAAAGCCGGATGGCCTCGATATTGTTCCAACATTTTTTGCGGGGAGAGCCTTTGCCAACCTCGTCCTTTTCGCCGATCCGATAATTGGCCCGGTTTTGCGGTTCTAACCGACTTGTCGTTCCGGCGGCAGGAGGATGTATTCCTCCCTGACCATTTCCCAAGCCCGGTCGTGGGCCTGCTGTTCCGTTAATCCGTCCTTGATAAACTTCATGGTCAGGTCGTACATCTCGTTCTTGGTGCTGCGTTCGGCTTCCAGAAGCATTTCTTCGAGAATCCCCCTGGCCTCCATCTCCGCTACCATTTTCGGACGAAACTCGCGCCAGTGTTTCTCCGCCATCATTCCGTATTGTGTCAGTGTGGTTTCCATAATTTGAAAACAGGTTTAACTGCCCATCGTCAATTCCTGGCTTGGACCGTCTTATTGCCATACGACTTTACCCCATCTATTGTTGAATTTCCAATCCTCCAAAAAATGGATGTGGCCGCGAGGAACGAGCGGCGACATCCCTGTAATAGGCAGCCCGAAAAGTCTTCGCGGTTTGCGGCGCGTGGCCTTCAGGGGGTTGGGGAAGAAGGCGTCCGCGCGCAAAGCCGCGAAGTCTTTGAGGCGCCCTGGCGTTAAGCTGCCATCGCCACTCCGTGCTTTTGCGCCCTGGACTGCGACAATACCAGTGTTCTGGCAATGCTGGCCTTGGCCCGCTCCCGCTGGTCTTCGGGAATGAGCTGAAGCAAGTTGTCGTAGGCGCTTTTGAGCGCGGGATTTTCATCAATGCGCCGAAGCAGCCCGTTGGTGAGCTTTTGCTGTCGTTCGTTGGAACGAATTTGCTGCCAGACATGCGCCCGCTCCAGTCGCTCACGCGACATGGACTTGATGAAAGCCCAGCGCTTGGGATTTTGTTTGATGTATTCGTCAATCTGCGCGTTGACGCGCGGATTTTCCCGAAATTCAAACGATTCGCGTTCGTCGCCGTTTGATTGGGTTGCGCCGTTGCCGGCGGCGGTTGTTTCATTTCTTTTTGTGGGCATAGTTTCCTTTCCACTCATGGTTTCACCATTGGTTATTGGTTGTTTCATTTTCGCCGAAGGTGTCGGCTGGTTTATTCCGCAACTGGTCTTCCAAAGCGTCGAGGCGTTTTTCGGTGACGGTCATTTCCTGCTTTAATTGCAGGTTCTGCTCATCCACCTGTTGAACGACCTGGAACGCTCCAACAAGCTGCGAAAGGGATTGATTGAATTTTGCGCTCTGCTGCAATAACGCCTGCGTCGCCAATTTTTGTTTGTTCACTTCGGCGATCACTTCGGCATTAACTGGCGCGTTATAGTGCGCCGAATCAACAATGGCCACAGGCGGGCCAAAGGGAATTGCCCCCGCACTGTCCGGGTGCAAATTCCATTTGGCCGTGGTTTCAACGCGATATATCACATGGGCCTCATGCATGATGTCGTCATCATTAGGGTCAATGTAGCGGCCAATGGGATACGCTTTGACGGTTTCGGCGTAGCGAACTGACTCCATTTCATCCGGTGAAAGTGTTGTGCCCGGCACTGGCGTGGGCATTTGCACCACATGAGGCGAACTGCATCCGGTTAAAATGACGATGGGGATAAGAAAATAAGCTTTCATGGTGTGGTTAAAATAGGTGAAGCGGGTGAAACGATGGGAACGTGCACGGCAGGCGTTTGGGCTGGTGCCTGCGGTGGCGGATTGTTGATCCCATTGGGCTGAGAACGTGATTTGCCGATGGCGGCATCGTTCCGGTCAATGGTTTGCGTAACGTAAAGGTAAAATTCTTTTCCGGCGGGAACACGGACATAAAAGCCGTCACGTTGGATAGAATCGTAAATTTGATTGGCGTAAGCACCCAAAACACCTTGCGCTCCAGCGAGGGCAGCGTTTTGCGTGTTGGGAAGCAATTGGTAGCCAAGAATAGTTTGCTGGTTCTGATTTAGTTCGGCGGCGGCTGCGCTCAAAAATGATGCGGCGAACAGCTTTATTTCAGCGAGGTCATCGGTTTTGATTAAACGCCCGCGCAAACCGGCGCTCCCGTCTGTTATGCCCCAGCCGATGCCATTGGTATCAAAGTCGCGGTCCAGCGCAAATCCGGTGAGCGTCAGTTCTTCGCCGTCCTGCATTACCAACGTCCATTTGTTATCGCTGCCGATTCGCTCTCGCACGCGGTCCACCTGGGCGACGCCGTGAACCTCGGTTCCTGCCGGAATGATTAAGTGTCCGCCATAATAAATGTCCTCTGTAACCAGGCCGATTATCGGCGTTCGTATGGTTGATGAATCCACGGTCACAACAAGTTCACATGGAATGAGCCGGCCAAATGGCGCATATAATGGACTCAATGGTTTTGGGTCGTTGGCAGGTTCATCATCAAAAAGGCTGATGGGTGGCAACAACGGTTTGCGTTGTTGATTCTGTGCTCCGGCGTTGGGATTGACCGATGGTGACGCGTCGGGGGTTGATGGAGGCGGGTTATACGGGTCCATGTTTTTATGGACTGTTGTCACAACCTCTGGTTTTTCTGCCGCGGTTGCGGAACTGATCAAGTGCAGTGGAGTGCGTTGACCCGGTTTTTGAAAGTGATGGGCCACGATCAGGCCGATGGCCAGCAGGACGCAAAAACCGGCGAAAGCTCCCACCGGAGTGCGAAAAAATTCAATGGCGCTGCGCGGGTTCATGGCGAAACCCTTTTCGGGGCGATAGCGTTCGTTGAAGCGGGAGTATTGGGGATTGGCTCATCTGGATAGGCGCTGAGAATGACGATGAAATTATTTTTGAGTGAAATGTCATTGCGGCCGCCGTCCGGCGTTCCGGTCACAGCAAAATAAGCTGGGGCTGTGCCCGCACGGCGGAATGGTCCCGGCCGCGTCACTGATGGACTGCGGATAAATCCGGTCGCCAACTCGCAATGAAAATCCGTCCGGTCGGTAATGTTCCACCTGGTCGGTTTCATTGGTCAGCGTGACGCGAAAGATGAGCGTGTCTTCGGGGTTGAACCGAAATGCCTCTTCAATTCGCACTGCATACAGCTTGTAATCCATGATTTGAGGATTTTTCGCGTAATTGCTGTATTCCACGTCTTCCACGGCTTCGGGATGGAATGCTTTTAAAAGTGGATATGCCTTGGCCTTGTCGAGCAAAGCCAGCAGACGTTCGGGCGTTACCGCGACTGGAACCGGCGGAATAACGGCGTCGTCATGGTATTCAAAAATGACTGAATAAAACGGCTCGTCGCTTTCGTGTAATTCGAGTGCGTAGGTTTTATCGTTCCACCGAACATTGATATTGGTAACCGCTTTTTTTGCCAGTGCCCGGACGGAAAAGAAATAGGCTCCTTTGACATGAGCGATTTGAAAGAGTCCAGGCACTCTGCCATCGGTGGTTACGTTTGCGGCATCAATGGCTTCAATCGGGCTGGGAAAGCTAATGGTCGTCACCCGGTCACAGGACACTGCTATTTGATAGACCTGATATTCGTCCAACGGGTATTGCTGAATTTGCTGAGAATCTGCCAAAACAACTTGCTCAAAGCACAAACACACAACTGCAAAAGTTTTAATCCAGGATTTCATACTTAAAATCGCTGACCGCCGTTGGGAAACGGCCATTGAGCAGCATGTTTGGATTTCGCACCAGGCGGAGGGTGAGCCGGAAGGGAACGGATTCGGTGAATGCCTTGCCGTCGAAGATTCCGGCGCGAATGACCTGCCCGGTGATTTGGGTCAGAACGGCGTTCTCGCGTGTATTCAATATGTCAATGCGGGCGATTTCGACTTTCTGGTGTAATTGTTTTGCTGCAAATTCGTCCGCCTCGGATTGCCGTTGTAATCGCGCCTTTGCCAGCGCCTGTTTGAGGAACATCTCTTTCAGCAAGTCGTCGTTGTCGAAACCTGTGGGATTGCGTTCCAAAAACGCAATGGCCGCCAATTCGCTTTGTTGGGTATGAAGTTCGGTCGCGTCCTCGAATTTCATGACCGGCGCGACGTAATAGGTATTGGCCGGGTCAACCACCACGATGCGCTCACGCTGTTTGAAGCTTTCCACGAGGACAAATCGGTCAATGGCGGCAAAAATGAGAACGCCCATTGCAAATAAAAACCAAAACCATGCCAGCCGGTCCTTTTGGACAAACAACATGGTTGGGTTAAACGCCGGGCGTGGAATTTTCGCCGCGCCGTTGCCTGACAGCGGCTGCGTTTGACGCAATGGTGCTTCGGCCTCCATAAAAAACTACTGCGTGGGAAAATTAGGAGCTTCCGTATCGGGTTGAAACACCGTTCCATAACTGGTTATGGCTTCGGAAAATTCAGTTTGCTGTTCTTCCTGCCGGGCCTTGCTTTGTTTGTCCTGGTCGTCACGATTTTCGGCGTCCTGAACCAGTGTCAAGCTGGCCGCCTGGTCAATTTCCTTGTCCGTATCGGCAAGGTCAGCATCCAGGCCAATGAGAACGCCGGTAAGCTTTTGGACTTCGGCAGCGGTTGTTGCGCTTTGAAGCTGCTGCGTTGTTGCGGCGATCTGTTTTCGCAGCGTCAGACGCCGCTGCGTAGCGTCATTAAAGACGTTCGTGTAATTCAGCGTGGAATCTTCCAATGCGGCATTTTCACGGTAAATGTCATTTTCACGCTGAACCTGATTACCTGACGGTGTTTGAAAGGTCGTGCCAATGCCGAGATAAACACCGTTGGCGTCGAACGCCATGGCCTGCTGCCCCTGTGAATTGCCTTGAATGGCAATCATGGACTGGCCGGCGACATTTCCGTTTAAATCCAGGGCGAGTGAATTTGCGCCAACGATGACTTGCAACGAAGCGGGATTGCCGAATGCCGTATTGAATTGCTGCAATTGTTGCAGCTGTGAACTGAGCTGGTCGATCTGCTGAACTTCGTTGTCAATCATCTCCGCGTATTCGGCGAGATTTTCCACCTCGTTCAGTATTTGAGTGATATTTGAAGTCGGGTCAAAAACCACTAATTGCGCGTGACAGGTCGTGGCACAAATCAAACTGCCAATCGCGATGGCGATAAACTTTTTCATAACGCTCCTTTCATTCTTCAATTCGGATATATTTGGTCGTTGGCTCTAAAACAACTCCATCAATGGTCTGTTCCGGGATTTGGATTTCGTAGTAGCGAACCCCGCCTGATTGGCCGGACGGGGTTTTTTGCTGGCTGACGAGAATCCAATATTGCTGTTTGACCGCGTCGCTACGGCCTTTTTCGTAGCCGTTCAGGTAAGCGTTGTTCTGCTCCTTCCTTTCGACGTAGCCAAGCCCCTCGCTGACCGCCACGCCGCCCGCCGCTCCTGCGGCGGTGATGGCCGGATTACCGTTTGAGAAGTAATCGGCCAATGCACCGCCGCCCGCGCCCATTGCCACGTCGGTGGCTGGTTGTGTAATGGAGGAACATCCGCAAAGAAAAATGGGGATGATTAAAATAAATGGAATTGCTTTCATGTGGTTTGAAGTTGTTGGTTTTGCTTGGAGGAAAATTTCACGATGCCTTCAACGATGTTTTCACACCCACGCAGTTCACGCGCCCGTTTATCGAAGTGTTCGCCGGATGAACTGCTGCAATAAAGCATTTCCGGCGATGCAATGTTGTGGACTGTGCCGCAGATGGGCCGATTTGAGTCAATATGCAGATAGGTGAACGCTGAATACTTCCGGCCAACCTGGTGGTCGGGCAACGGGTAGTTCATAATTGTATTGCGAGTGATTTCCGGGATGGCGATGTCCTTGCCGATGTCGTCCAAATCCGCCCGGTCATTTTGGCGCATGAGGAAGAATTGGCGACTGTTGCCAAATACGGCCGAGCGGATGCGGCTTTGTTTGAACCGTGCATACTGCTGGACAATGGAAATGTTCCAGCAGTTAAATTTGCGAAGTTGCGCGTAGCTCTCCTTGACAATCTCCTCACCACCTGGAATGTCGAGGAAACGCGCAACTTCTTCATAAATGTTTCGTTTTCGCGCCGCGCGTGGCAGCGTCATAATGTGCTTGCGGGCGTCGTTGGTGATCAGAAAACCTGCCGCCGTTTTCAGTTCCCGAGCGGAGTCGGGAATATAGCCAAGTTCAAAGTGGGCAATCTTGCCGGTGAGCGACAAATTGCTGACTCCGTCAAAGAGACAGCCGTAGTTTCCCTCCCTGCACCAGGGCAGTAGCAAGGTGGCGATTTCGGTCACCTGTTCCTTTTCCGGTCCGGCGGCGTCCAAATACATCAATTCCTGCAACATCCGGTGCGTTGGATATTCTTCCGCTTTGAAATAGGAAAAGGCGACATTGCGGACTTCCTTGGCCGTGGCCGGGTCTTTTAAATACTTCAACACGTCCGCTTCGTCCGGTTTATTGAGAAAATCCAAAGCCTCGTCCTCCTGTGTGGCCATCCAATCCCGAAAATCGGCAAAGGCTTCAAGTGTGGTTGCGCCAGGGGGCATTTTCTGTTGGCGGTAGCGTCCCAAAGCGAGCGAATGACGGGCCACAGCCAGAAGCCTTTGCGAATTCCTGTTGCTCCAATCCTGATAAACGTCCTCATAAAGCAGACCAATGAATTTGGCGATGAGTGCCTGCCGGAGCATTTGTTTGTCTTCCTGCTGGCTGATGCCGGCCATGCGGGCAACCAGCGCCGTGGCTGCCGAAAGATGGTCGGGTGAAAGCGGCAGTCCTTTTGTGTCCAGATAATTGATGGTGGTATTGCCGTCGGGCTGAACGATGATGGGCTTGGCGCTTGGGTCAACGGTTTGCGTGTATATGCCGTAGGACAGCCCTTCTTCGATGATGACGGTATAGGCAAAATAGCCTTCGGTCTGTGAAAGCAGGTCGCAAACACTCACAGATTTTCCCGTTCCGCTCATGCCGATCAAAATGGCATGTTGCGGTGAAAAATTTCCCGAATCACCGGAGAATGTTTTGATGCCGATGAGATTGTGGGCGGAACCTTCGTAAATGGCTTCCGCCGTTTCCAGATGGCCTGTGAATGTGGAGCTGAAGGGTAGCATGTCGGCGACGTAGCGGGTTTCGCCGTAGAGTTTTCGCGCTTCATATTTGCCCCACGTCCAGCCCGGCCAGGTCTGGAAGAAAAGATTTTTGGAGGTGCTCGGAAGGGTCGCCTCGTAATATTGCGCACTGTTCATCGAATTGATGGCGTTCTTAATCGCGTTGGTCTTGGCGCACAGTCCTTCTTTGGTTTTGTCCCAGGTGCGGACGGCGAAATGGACATTGAATGGAAGCGTATGCCCCTGCATGAGCGCGTGGATTTTCTTCTGTTTCTTTTCCATCACAGTTAACAGTGACAATTTTTTCTCACTGGCATAATCGCCCGCAATGCGGTCGTGTTCCTTTTCCTCTTTGGCGATTTCTTTCCGCACCGGCAGTGGGTCAACGTTGACAGTAATGGTGAAGTCCAAAAGATGAAGACTGGTTAGTCGGTGAATCAGTCCTGGATAGGTCACTTTGGGCCAGCGCGTCAGCGCGATCATCGAGTGATAATGGCCGTCGAGAAAGAATCCAAAATCACTTTGGCCATTGCCTTCCGAGTGCCAGCAATTTTCCTGAATGGTCAATTCCGGCACGAAGGTATCCAGTGGATCGTAATCAAACCGTTCGGCCAGTGAAGGGTTGAGGAATGTGGTGTAATGCGAATAATGATCATGGTCCGTCATGGGAATGATTCGCGCGCCTTGGCCGCTGAAAATGGAAAATAGAACTTCGTGGACTTGGTTGAACTCGGTTTGAAGTTGTTCGAGCAGGGCTTCATAATATTTGGTCAATGCTTCCTCCTTGTGGATTCCTTTGGGGCTGCTTTCGATTCGGCGGGAGACATAAAGTATGAGCCTTTGCCGCCGCAATTGCCTGTTCTCCATCATGCGCCAGTAACGCTCAAACCGCTCGTTGCGACTTCGCTTGGTCCAGGTGTTTTCCATTTTCTCGGTTTCCTGCTGATAACGCAAAAGCTCCTTTCGATAATCGCTGTCACAGAAAAATTGCACCTGTAATCGCTGGTTGTCAGCGAGCGAAGCCAGCAACAGGCAGATTTGGTCCTGAAAACTGTTTAATTCGGAAATTTGAACATTGGTTAAATCGGGTGGCTGAAAGATGAACCCTTTTGACACGTATCCGCCTTGCGACAAGCCGTTGAAGACAATCATGTCGCGGATGAAATAACCGTTGGGAGCGTTTTCAAACATGGCGGGCAAGCGGGTGTTGTATTTTCATTTGGCATTGAGGACTGAAACCTTTTCCGAAAATCCAGTATTCAAGGCAGTCGAGGTCGTAGCGCGGTGGTTTGCCCTGCCGAAAACCGAATACATACACCAGGGTGAGTGTGAGCGGGACTAAGGCAATTGCCGCCGATTGAATGAAACTCAAACGGTAGGCGCTGAATAGCAGCAGCATGAGGACAACCGAACCAAATGTGCCGCCGATCAAATACCAAAACAGGTTTCCGTCCAGTCCCCACGTCTTGCCCTTTGAATCGTCGGCACTGTTGGTGTCCGTAAAACGAATTTCTGCATTCATGGCGAACTCCCCATGTCCACGGTTGCACTTGAATTTCCGAAAGCCGAAAAGAGGGCTTTCACAATGACCGGAGCGCCTGCGATGATGAGGCCGCCCACGATTGACATTTTCCCGGCATCGGTGTCTCCACGCCGGATGGCAAACCCGCCGCCGATGACGCAGACCACGCCAAAGATGAAGCCGACGAGCATGATGACGTTTAAGGCCGAGCTTAACCCGGACGATAAATCGGTGGATTGCGCCAGAAGCGGCGCGATCTTCAAGAATGACAGATGCACTAAACTCCTTTTCATGTTTCCTATCTACACCACCTTTTTCCGAATTTTGTTCCCGATTGAGGACAAAATGAAAAAATATTTGTGGTAGATGAAAACGATGAGTTTGACAGAAATGAGTTTGACAGAAAGTTCTCGGTTGCTGGAATTGGAAGCGCATTTGCGGGCGCGGATTCGCGGCCAGGACCATGTTGTGCCGCGAGTGATTTCACTTTTGAAGCGCGGGCAGCTTGGCCTGACAAAATCAAATCGCCCGCGCGGAAGTTTTCTCTTTCTCGGTCCAACCGGCGTTGGCAAAACCGAAACAACGGTCGCCTTTACTGACTTTCTATTCGGCGAGGGGAAGTTATTTCGCTTTGATATGTCCGAGTATCAAACACAGGAAAGTTTGGGCATCCTCTTGGGAGCAAAACTTGGTGAGCGCGGAACACTGGCAATGGCTTATGACCGTTCGCATTGCGGCACGCTGTTGTTCGACGAAATTGAAAAGGCCCACGCCCGTATTCTGGATATTTTTCTTCAAATCCTGGACGCGGCGCGCGTCACAATGGCGAATGGCGAGACGCTGGATCTATCAGGCTTTTACATTGTGTTCACTACCAACATTGGCGGAGCGGATTTGCTCAACTTGCAGCATTCGACGTTTGCAACGATGGAACGTCATGTCCTGGCTCGCGCTCAACAGGCGATGCGCCCGGAATTGTTCGCGCGAATTACCGAGAAATTGGTTTTCAGCCGTTTAACCTACGATCATCAACTGGAAATTGCCCAATTGCTGCTCGATGGGGAATTGCGGTTTTTGCGAGGAAAAGGCCATGAGCTTCAGGCTGATAAAGCCGTATTGCCGTTTGTCGTTCAACGTGGTTTTCATCCCAAACTTGGAGCGCGGCCAATGCGGGATGCCGTTGAAAAACTGATTGGCGACGCCGTGTCAATGGATTTGCTCCAGGGAGGCACCGGGTGTGGCAATCTGGTTGTCGAGAAAAACGATGGTTTTTTGAGCGTTACCCGGCAGCCTTAAAAACACTGACCGCTCGGCAGAGATTCAATGTTCAACGCCAATAACTGAACTTCCACTTGATCTTTTCCCTGTCCAGATATTCGCCAACCGCCTTAAACACCTTTTTCCTTTCCCTGGCGGTCAAACGTTTTTTGCTGTCGCTCCATTTCATAGGGCAATAATAGAAGATGATTCGGTCAACGTTTTCGTCTCCGTGTGTCAATTCCCCTTCAACAATCGTAAAACGCCCTTTTTCACAGTATTTGTATGAATCCCGGCCATAACGCCGAACCGCAGTTTCGACACCGCTTTTCCTTAAACCCTTTTTTTCGTTTTTGAAATTTATCTTTGAACGTTTAGTCATTGTTCAGTTTATTGGCAATCGCGCTTGCGAATTGACGATTTCCGAACACCGGAACTTTTAAATCACTATCAAAACTAGCAAAGTTTTCCACCTGTGGAAGCCTGAAAAATCCGCATATTCATGCGAATAAGGCAGATGGTGAACACGGTATTTCATTGTGATTTGGATGGTAGCGGCGATTGAAACTCCATTTTTTCTTTGGCATTAGCTGGTGCGTCGAGGCATTGGCATTGTGACCCATTATTGGCAATACTGTTTTGGTCTTTCATTGTCCGAATATTTAGCACGATGTAAAGCCTCGTGTTTAACGGCTTGCTTTTTCGCCAGCATTTGATGATGCCTGCGCGTAAGCCCAAAAGAAATCCGCATCGAACACGGTTCGGCAGAAATATCGCCTTACTGCGCCGACAACGGCATTTAACTCAGGAAAAATTGGCGGAAAAAGTTGGAACCAGTCCGCGTTATGTCCAAAGTATCGAAGCCGGTGAATACTTTCCGAGCTTGCCGACGCTGGCGCGGTTGAAAATCGCCTTGCGATGTAAATGGCATGAATTGTTCGGTGGTTGCGATAAGGTTTAGCATGTTTTTTCATGCTGCCCAATTTCCAGCGACCGCGTTTTTCCAATTTGAATATGCGAAAGGAGGCGCGGGGCAAATTCACGTGTCTCAAAGGGTTTGGCGATATAATCGACTGCGCCAGAGTCTAGGCCGCGCTGCTGGTCTTCTAGATTGCAATTGCCGGAAACGAAGACAATTGGCGTATTCCGCAAGGAGGAGTTCTCCTTTAATTCACGACAAATTTCATATCCATTTTCACCCCGCAGATTCACGTCGAGCGTTATTAAATCGAAATTGCCGCTCTCGGCCATTTGAATTGCCATTCCTCTTGTCGAAGCGATTTCAGCCTCGCAATCGGCCAACCCCAAAAGGAAGCGCATTGTCATCGCTACCGAAAGCTCATCTTCCACTATCAGGATTTTAATTTTGGCCGTCATGCCGCAAAAGAATTATCTCACAGGCCAGGTTGAAAGGCAAAATAAATGTAACCCATGCGTTATAGTATTAGCTTTTCAAATTGTTCTCCACAATTCGCCGGATTTTAGTAAAACTGTTCGCATTGATCCGCTGACCACCATTGAGGTCGCGCGGATGCTCGGCGTTTCCCAATCGCGGGTCCGTCAATACATTTTGGCAAAGCGCCTAAAGGCCACAAAACTCGGACGGGATCTGGTTGTCGAGAAGCAAGAAGCTGAGCGATTTCGACGCGAAGGCAGGTTGCCTGAAGGGCGGCCTGCCAGCGCGAGACATAAACTATCACGCAAGCGTTAGCGTTATGCCCGGATATTTGAATGACGTATTGCGGACAATTTTTGCGTTGGGTTCAAAAACAATTTAAAACGTTGGCAAGATGCACGAGGAAAAATTTTCGTAAAAAAAACTTGCCACGACAGGCTTTAGACGTAAACTTTGCGCAAGGCAATGGAGTTTGCCTGTCCCGAAAGGGAAAACCGCCTGACAATTTCAGACTAATAACTCCTACCGAAACCAAAAGTGTCGGTAGGTTTTTTTATGCTCATCTACATTTGGCTCGGTTTAGGCGGTGCGCTAGGAACAATAGCGCGATTTTGGGTGAACGGTCTCGTTTCCAAGCATTACACAACCTTTCCTATGGGGACCCTCGTAATCAATGTTACCGGGTCTTTTATCATCAGTTTTTTTTCCACTCTAACCGACCCTGAAGGACGATTCCTTGTTTCGCCTAGATTTCGGGGTTTCTTCATGACTGGAGTCTGTGGCGGGTACACGACATTTTCCTCGTTTAGTCTACAAACGCTCACACTAGCGCGCGATGGCGAATGGCTCTTTGCCAGTTTGAACGCCTCCGCATCGTTATTTCTCTGTTTGCTTGCCGCCTGGCTGGGCCATGTGGCAGCAGCGGCTGGCCTCAAACTCCTCAAATAAAACCAATTATGCATATTCCACATGACGCAATGTTACTGCGGGTCTTCATCGGCGAAAGTGACCGCTACGGGCACAAACCGCTCTATGAAGGGATCGTTCTGAAAGCCCGCGAGGTGCATCTGGCTGGAGCGACGGTTCTGCGCGGCCCGATGGGTTTTGGCAAATCAACGCACCTGCACACACAAAAGATATTGCGTCTGTCGTATGATTTGCCCCTCGTCATCGAAATTGTGGACAGTGAAGAAAAAATTAACGCCTTCCTGCCGGTACTTGATGAAATGATGAAGGGGGGATTGGTTACTATGGAAAAAGTTCGCGTTATTGATTATCGCTCCGATCAAGAACACGCGATTGGCGCAGAGCAATCTAAAGCCTAGTTATGTTCAACCACATTTTATTCAACCTGATTCAAGTTGCCGTCGTGATGATTTTTGCGCCTCTCGCGTCCGGCGTTTTGGCGAGAATGAAAGAATTTGTCCAATCCAAGCGCGGGCCAAGCATTTTCCAACCCTATCGCGACTTGTGGAAATTCTTTCACAAGGACGAAATTGTATCAGAAGACAGTTCGTGGATTTTTCGGTTCACCCCTTACATCGTTTTTGTGACACCTATATTCGTTGCTCTCCTAATTCCCGTACTGACGAATTACCCTCTGTTTTTCGCGTTCATGGGCGATATGATTGGCGGCGGCTTCATTCTATCGCTCGGCGGCTTTTTTGCCACGCTCGCGGCGATTGACACGGCAAATCCATACGGTCCCATCGGTGCGAGCCGCACACGCATGGTGGGATTTTTAGCGGAGCCTGTGTTTATGATTGTCTTTTTCACGGTTTCATTCGTCGCCGGTTCAACCATTCCCTACATCGTTCAAGAAACATGGGTGACACCGCTTGCAAATTTCTTCATGCCATCGCATGTGTTGCTTGTGCTGGCATTTCTCATGTTGATTCTGGCCGAAGGCGGACGCATTCCTGTTGATAATCCCACCGGCCATTTTGAATTGGCGATGATTGACGAATCCAAATCGCTCGAATATTCCGGGCGCGGCTTCGCCTTGATGAAATGGGGCGGCTACATGAAAACCTTCGTGCTCATGTGTATTTTTCTAAACGTCCTGGTCACACCGTGGGGGCTGGCCGGTGACACAACCCTCGGCGCGGTGCTGCTTGCAATTCCCAAGGTACTGCTCAAAATTTTCTGCTTCCTGCTCGTGTTGGTGGTTATCGAATCATCGCTCTCAAAATTGCGACTCTTTCGTATCGCCGAATTTTTGGGAGCAGCATTTATTACCTCGGTTGCCGCGATGATCGCGCAAATCTTTTTACCTTCATTAAAATGAGCGAATCAACCAATCAACTTCTGGACAACCTGAACGCGCTGGCAGTCGGATTATTCCTGCTGACCGCGTTCGGCATCGTGGCTATGCGGCAGGCACGCGGTGTTTTGAATCTATTCATCGTGCAATCACTTTTGTTGGCCGCGTCGGCTGCGCTCTTGGGTATGCGGCATCAAACCGAACATCTTTACGGCGTCGCCCTTGTAAATTTAATCAGCAAGCCGATTATCGTCCCGTGGCTTTTGCGCAAGACTTCGCCCTCGGAAATTTATACGCGCCGGGAAGTTACCCAGGTGCTGAACATCCCGACTGCGTTGCTCATCGCTTTGGCACTGGCAATCCTGTCTTATTTTCTGGCGCAACCATTGTTGAAGGCCGTTGCGCCTGAATTTCGCGGTCCCAACGTGCCGATTGGCATCGCGGGATTATTGATTGGCGCATTCACAATCACCGTCCGCCGCGAAGCATTGCCGCTGCTCATTGGCTTGCTGGTCATGGAAAATGGAGCATTTCTCACCGGCATTTCTATTTCGCGCAATTTGCCGTTGCTGGTTGAATTGGCGATTGCCACGGATGGTTTAGTCATTGTTTTCATTATGGGCGTATTAACACGCGCCGTTCAAAAACAAATCGGCACAACGGCGGTCGGCGAATTGGCAACTTTGAAAGAAGCACCTTTTGAACCCACGGAAAGCGAGCCGACAAAATGAGTGTGCTTATTATTTTGTTGCTGCCTTTAATTGCCACTGCTCTGGTCTGCCTTCCGTTCAAAAGATTTTGGGCCCCCAGCGTGACTGTAGTCTCGTCCGTGGCGGTTTTGGTATTGGCTGCACGCGTAGCGTGGCTGACGTCATCCGGCGGTTCCATCACCTCCGATTTGAAAATCGGAATGCTCAAATGGATTGCCGTGGACGGTTTAAGCGCATTGATTCTGTTGCTCATTTCGTTCGTGGCAACCACGGCATCTATTTATTCCATCGGCTACATGGCGCATGGAAATATAACAGCCGGAAAACTCCGGCTGTATTACGCCAATTACAACCTGTTCGTGTTTTCCATGCTCGCCATTCCCGTTCTCGCCGAACCCACGCTAGTGTGGATTGTCGTCGAATTGACAACGCTTTGTTCAGCATTGCTTGTCTCATTTGAGAACACGCGAGAAGCCCTCGAAGCGGCGTGGAAATACGTTGTGCTTTCGCTCATGGGCGCAGGCATGGCACTGTTCGGATTTCTCGTATTATTTGCCGCCATGCAAGCCTCAGGCAGTACTGGCGCATATACTTGGAGTAGTCTAGTGGCAGCAGCACCTTTGATGCCGTCCGTCTTACTGCAAACCGCGTTTCTCTTAATTTTGATTGGACTTGGAACAAAAGTGGGTCTTGTGCCGATGCACACATGGTTGCCGGACGCGCATAGCCAGGCTCCCTCGCCTGTTTGTGCATTGCTTTCGGGCATTGAAACGACGGCAATACTTTACGTCATTCTGCGGCTCTTTCCGGTAATGCAAGCTGCGCCGAACTCTCACGCCGAAACATGGGCGATGGTTTTGGGATTAATTTCCGTAGGCACCGCCGCATTTATTTTGCTTCAAGTGCGTGACTATAAGCGCATGTTCGCTTTCTCCACCGTCGAGCACATGGGCATCATCTTGACGGCCGTTGGCCTGGGTGTGTCGGTCGCAGGTTACAGCGCAATGATGCAAATTGTCAGCCATTGCGTGACGAAATCCTTCTGCTTTTTCGCCGCAGGCGCTGTGCTGCTCACGGTGGATACGCGGCAAATTGCCTCCGTGCGCGGGTTGATTCGCAAATCCCCGATTGCCGGCGCCGCGCTTGTTTTCGGCGGCTTGGCAATTACCGGCGCGCCTCCGTTTGCGGTTTTCCTGAGTGAGTTTTCGATTCTTAAAGCCGGTCTGGTGCAAAAGGAATATCTGGTGACTGCGTTGCTCGCCATTTTCATTGTCATCGCTTTTTTCGGAATCATGCTGCACATCAATCGAATGGTGTTCGGCACGCGAGAAAATGGAGAGACGGAGACAAACTCGAATCATTTATCCGAAAATGAGAATGGGAAAAAGTCACATTTGCCATTCAGTTGCCGATTGGCGCTGATTATCGCCGCCATACCCGTGCTTGTTTTGGGCTTTTACATTCCACAACCATTGCAGGATTTATTGACCCAGGCTGCTGCCGTTTTGACCAAACAAACCCCATGAACCAAGCTGAACTCAAAAGAGAAATTGAACACCGTTGGCACGGTCAGGCACAGTGCCAGTATTATGCCAATCTGCTATGTGAAGTAACATGCAAACGTGCCTTGTTGCCTGAATTGTGCGGAAAACTTTTCCTCGACTGGGATCTGAGTTTTGCCGGCCTCGTCGTTGAAGAAGGCCAAAACGACTGGCAATTGCGCTACGTTTTTTATGGCGAGCGTGAAGCGGGTTGGGTCCACGTCGTGGCTCACGCGCCGCTCGCTGAAAAAACTTTTCCAAGCATCGTAAAATTTGTTCACGCGGCAGATTGGCACGAACGCGAAGCGGAAGACTTGTTCGGTCTGCATTTTGAAGGCCATCCGCGCCTCGGCGATTTTATTCTGCACGATGACGCCTGGCAGGAAAACGTCGAGCCGATGCGACGCCATTTCAATCCGCAAACCGCCATGCTCCAACGCAAACCGGATGAAGACTGGCGTCCGCATCGAATTGTCCAGGAACCGGGCGCGTTTGTGATGCCGATTGGGCCCAAATACTCCGGCGTAACTGAGTCGGTTCATTTTTTGCTTGAATCCGTCGGCGAAGATGTCATCCGCTCGACACCGCGCCTGTTTTATAAATGGCGCGCAATTGAAAAGCTCGCTGAAGGCAAGGCGGCCGAGGAAGCGTTGCTGCTCGCCGAACGGTTTGCGGCGACAACCGCGTTTGCTCACGGTCTGGGCTATTGTCAGGCTGTGGAAAAAATTTGCGGCGTCAATATCCCGCCACGGGCGGGAATCCTTCGTGTGTTTTTGGCGGAATTGGAGCGTCTGCGCCAACATGCCGGGGCGATTCAGGAAATTTGCGAATCCACGGCGCTGGTTGTCGCCAATAGCCAGGCCGGAATATTGGAAGAGGATTTATTGCGGATTTCCTGCGAACTCACCGGCCATCGTTATCTGTTCGGTCTGTTGGCACTTGGCGGATTGCTTTGCGATTTGCCGAATAGGGCCTGCGCCAAGGCGCTTGAACAGTCACAGCAAACATTGAAGCAGTTGAACCAACTCGAACAACGGTTGCGCGTTTCCAGCAGCTTTCTGGATCGCCTTGAAGAAGTTGGTTCCGTCGCGTGGCGCAACGCCATGGTTTATGGCTTGCTTGGTCCGATTGCCCGCGCGTCGGGGCTGGTCCGCGATCTGCGCCGTGCGCAATCCTATTCGGGCTATGAGAATTTTCAATTCGATGTGCCAAGTGAAAAGGAAGGGGACGGCTATGCGCGCCTGCGAATTTTGTTCGCCGAAACCAAACAATCGGTTCGCATCATGGAACAGGCCGTTGCCGCATTACAAAGCGGTAGTATCCGCGAGCCGGTTAAATTTCAAGAGGGTGCTGCATTGGGTTGGGTCGAAGCACCGCGCGGCGGAGCATTCCACTGGGTGCGCTTAAACGAAGGCGGGATAATTTCGCGTTATCGAATCGTTCCACCGTCATTTGCCAATTGGCACGGCTTTCACCTGGCCGTTGAGAAATTCGCATTTCAGGATTTTCCCATCATGCTCTCCACGTTTGATTTATCCGTGGCCGAGAACGACCGATGAAAATTTAATCCATAAATAATATGAGCCAATGGGTCATCAACGGAATTCGTACTGGAATCAAAACAACCGCCTATCCGGCAAAGGAGGAAACAACGGCGGGCGTCACGCCGGGATTGCCGATCGGCGGCGATTATCCACCGAACGAAATTAATTCGCTGATTGAACGTTGCCCGACGCGCGTTTTCAGCGAAAGCAACGGACAACTTATTGTTGAGAACCGCCGCTGCATTCATTGTTTTCGCTGCGTTCGCGGTATTGAGCAGCCCGCCAATTGGGAGAAAACTTATGAAAGTGCCACGTTAGATAGATTCCCTCACTATTTCGATGATTCCAAGGTTCGGTTTAAAAATGAATTTCTTCCCGCTTTCAAAAAATCAATCCACATTTGCGTGGTGGATGCGGGTGATTGCGGTGCGTGCCTCAACGAAGTAAAGCAATTGAATAATCCGTATTACAACATGCACCGACTGGGCTTTTTCATCACCCCATCGCCGCGCCACGCTGACGTGCTGCTGGTCGTTGGGACAGTAACCGACCACATGCGTGTTGCGTTGCAAAAAGTTTATGATGCCATGCCGACGCCTAAGCGGGTTGTGGCCGTGGGGGCCTGTGCGTTGTCGGGCGGCGTTTTCGCAGAAAGCTTTGTCTGCACCAAAGGCGTGGCGCAGGTCTTGCCGGTAGATGTGGAAGTGCCCGGCCATCCGCCCCCACCGCTGGCAATTTTGCACGGCCTGCTCGTGGCCGTTGGGCGCAAGGCGTCGGCACCGTCGGCGAACGACAACAACCTGGTGAAAGCATAAATGGAAACCCAAATCCTCATCGCGATTTTTTTTGTATTGTGCGGCGTGGGCATTCTTTTATCTCTAGCCGCGTCGGCACCGCGGCAAGGGAACGTGCTGGCATGGCTCGGATGTCTGGCGGCGATGTTTTTAGTGCTGGCAGCCGTTAATGCGTTGTTCACCGGCAATACTTTTATTCAACCGTTATGGCCACTGCCAGGGTTGACGACACTCACTTTGAGTTTGGACCGGCTCTCGGCGGTATTTCTGTTCGTTACAGGCTTGGTGCTTTTTCCTGCTTCAATTTTTGCTGGCGGCGAATTGAATCGCCAACCCAATTCACATCACGGATGTGCGTTTACAGTGCTAATGTTCGGATTGTATGCGTCCATCGCACTGATTTTCGTAGCGGGCGATGTCGTGTTGTTCCTTCTGGCCTGGGAAGTCATGTCCATTCTCTGTTATTTGCTCATTGTTTCTGCGCGCGAAAAGGAAAATGGTCACGCCAGTTCGGGCTATTTGTTATTGGCGATGGGTGAAGCCGGAACACTTGCGGCAGCATTTGGTTTTCTCGTGTTGGCGGTAGGCGCTAACTCATTTGATTTTGGGGTGATTAAATCCACTCCATTAACTTTCGACAAGGGTATGCGCTGGACAATTTTTCTGCTTTCATTTTTTGGTTTTGGTGTGAAAGCCGGACTCGTGCCGGTGAATTTCTGGTTGCCGCGCGCTTACGTTTCTGCGCCGCGCGCATTTGTTCCCGTTCTGGCCGGCGCGACATTAAATCTCGGTCTCTATGGGATTTTACGGGTGAATGCTGACCTTATGCCCGCAACTCATGCCGGACCCGGCTTGGTCGCGCTCATTGTCGGCACCGTTTCCGCCCTCTTGGGAATCCTTTACGCAACAACGGACAACGACCTCAAAATCATGCTCGCGCACAGTTCAATTGAAAACGTGGGCATCATTGTTGCCGGATTTGGCGCAGGAATGGTCTTTGTTGCAACAAATCATCCGGCACTGGCGGCGATTGCCTTCGTCACGGCGCTGTATCATCTGATCAATCATTCACTTTACAAAACACTGCTGTTTTTTGGCGTAGGGGTGGTCGAGGCACAAACCGGCACCCGCGATATGGATAAACTGGGCGGGCTGATAAAATGGATGCCGCTGACCGCGCTTGGTTTTCTTGCCGGCACGCTCAGTATCGCCGGATTGCCGCCGTTCAATGGTTTCGTTAGTGAATGGCTTACTCTGCAAACCATGTTGCGCTCGGCAGAATTGTCTTCGACGGCAGAAAAATTAATTTTCGCATTGTGCGGCGCAGGTCTGGCACTTACGGCCGCACTGGCTGTTACCTGTTTCGTAAAAGTTTTTGCAATGAGTTTTTTGGGAATGCGGCGGCTGGAAGAAAATCAAAAAGTTAGCGAAGCCAAGTCCGGCGCGCTTGTGCCGATATTTATTCTGGCTGTGCTATGCCTGGCGTTTGGAGTGCTGCCAACTTATGTCATTCCAAGTTTGGACTTGGCGTTAAGTCCGCTGGCCGGAGCAAGCGCCGCCGAAAATCTGGTCCCTCCTTTCTTTGCTTCCAATCCGGCGCACAACACTTTGCCGCCAGCATTTGTCGAAGACTTTCACAATTTGGGCGCGCAAGTTGGACAAAGCGTTTTGCCCGGACGCGGACTGGTCGTGCTTCATCGTGGTGGAACGGAAAATCCGGTCGTTTTCGCCATGTCCACTTCATATATGCTCGTCGCGCTGATTGCTTTGCTTCTGCTGACTTACATCATTGTTCGTCTATGGCTCACACGAAGCCGGAAATTGGAACGGCGAATTCGTTGGGATGGCGGCGTGCGAAAATTGTTGCCGGAGATGACCTATACGGCAACGGGCTTTTCCAATCCGGTGCGGGTGATTTTCGATGCGGTGTTTCGTCCGACGACGGTTGAAGACACGCGCGAGACGGTGGCCGAACATTTTCGCACAGCCATTCGGCGTGAAAAAGAGCGCATTCATCCCGTGGACAAACTGGTCTTTTATCCGGTTCAAACGGCGGCGCTATGGTTGGCCGGCCGATTGGCCGCGATACACCACGGACGCTTCAACATCTACGCGACTTATGCGTTGTTGGCACTGTTGACTGTGTTGATCGTGTTTTTGTTGTTCCAAGCGTCATAGTTTTTGAATTAAGGAGAGCCATGAGCTTTGATGGATTATTGCTCGAATTGATTTTCGCCTTGTGTGGCACGGGGGCCCTGTTGGGGGTTTTTATTCCCAAACAGGGCGGCCCAGCATTTCTCGCATGGGTCGGTTCGCTGGCGTCGCTGTTGACATTGTGGGTCAGTGGCAATGTTTTGTGGAGAGGAGAAATCTTTCAAAGCAGCCTTTGGACGATTCGCGGATTAGGAACCCTGACCGTTTCGCTCGACCGTCTCTCGGCACTGTTCCTTTTTATCGCGGCGATTGTTGTTCTGGCCAGTTCCATTTACTCGGCCAGTTATTTGAAACGATATATTGGACACTACAGCCTCGGGGCGCTTAATGCCTGGTATCTGTTGCTGTTCGCCTCCATCGTATTAATTCTGATTGCCAACGATGCGCTGACATTTTTGCTGGCATGGGAGGCAATGTCCGTTTTGAGCTATTTGCTCGTCAATTTCGAGTACGGACGCAGCGAGGCCAGTCGTGCCGGTTATCTCATGCTGGCGATGAGCGAAGCCGGGTTTATTGCAGTCGTTTTAGTTTTTCTGTTTTTTGGAGTGAAAGCCGGTTCATTGGATTTTTCCGCGTTTAAAATTGCCGGCGCAAATCTCGGCGGCCTCTCGCGCTGGGCAGTCTTTTTGCTGACATTTTTCGGTTTTGGCATCAAAGCGGGGCTTGTGCCAATCAATACCTGGCTGCCGCGTGCGCATCCCGCCGCGCCCGCAAACGTCTCGGCGATTCTGTCCGGTGTCATTTTAAATTTAGGGCTGTACGGAATCATCCGCGTCAATCTTGATCTCCTGCCGTTGAATATGACCGGCGCGGGCATCATCGTTCTGGTCATTGGAACGGTTTCGGCGCTGGTTGGGATTCTTTACGCGACTACCGAGAACGACCTCAAGGCGATGCTTGCCCACAGTTCCATCGAAAATATCGGCATCGTTACTGTCGGTCTCGGCGCGGGAATCATTTTTACGACTTACGGAAAATTTGCGCTGGCGGGCATCGCGTTCATCACCGCTTTTTATCACATGATCAATCATTCGGTGTATAAGGCATTGCTGTTCCTGGGTGCGGGAACGGTGGATGACCGCGTCGGCACACGCGACTTGGATAAACTTGGCGGATTGATTCATAAAATGCCATGGACGGCGGGAACTTTTTTGATCGGAGCGCTGGCGATTTCAGCAATGCCCCCGTTCAGCGGTTTCGTCAGCGAATGGCTCACGCTACAAACCATGCTGCGCTCATCGGAAGTGTCTTCGACGCTCGTGAAATTGGTTTTCGCGCTGTGCGGAGCGGGGCTCGCGCTGACTGCGGCGCTGGCCGTGACCTGCTTTGTAAAGGCGTTCGCAATGGGGTTTCTCGGCATGTCGCGTTCTGAAAGGGCCGCAAAAGCTGTCGAAGCGAGAATTTCGACAATTGTGCCAATGGTCTTTTTAGCTGTGCTCTGTTTGCTGCTTGGCGTATTGCCAACTTATGTCATTCCCGCTTTGAGCCGCCAACTTCAACCGTGGACGGATGCCAGCGCCGACTCGCTGGTGCCCCCTTTCTTCGCTTCAAATCCCGCTCACAACACATTGCCGCCTGCATTTGTCGAAGATTTTCACAACCTGGGCGCACAAGTGGGACAAAGCGTTTTGCCTGGTCGCGGACTGGTCGTGCTTCATCGCGGCGGTCCAGAAAATCCAGTCGTATTTGCCATGTCCACCTCCTACATGCTTGTCGCGCTGGTGATTTTGTTGTTGCTGGTTTACATCATCATTCGGTTGTGGCTTACACGAAGCCAGAAGTTGGAGCGGCGAATTCGTTGGGATGGCGGTGTGCGAAGATTGTTGCCAGAGATGACTTACACGGCAACAGGCTTTTCCAATCCCGTTCGCGTGATTTTCGAGGCGGTATTTCGCCCCACGACGATTTCAGACAGGCGCGAAACCGTGGAGCAACATTTCCGAACCGCCATCCATCGCGAGCGGGCAGAAACGCATGTCTTTGACAGATATTTGATGCAACCGGCAAAGGACGCCACCATGAAATTAGCTAACCGCCTGGCAGCAATGCACCATGGGCGGATCAACGCCTATTCCGCCTATGTGCTGTTGGCACTGCTGGTCGCATTGCTATTAAACCTTTTGTTGCAAAAATGAATACGTTTCGGAAGGTACTCGTTGGTTATGACGGTTCAACTAGCGCGAAGGCTGCATTACGATTCGCTGTGGGAATGGCGATGGATACTAACGTCGAACTGACCGCGCTTTGGGTGCGGGAACCGTTGCCGCGCTATTCGGATTTACTCAGCGAAATATTGTCGTCAAAGGAATTAGCAGATGAATATTTTCAACAGCTCTCGGAAGAAATTGCACAAACATCCAAAGCGCAAGGTCTCGACATTCATTTTATAACCCGCGCCGGCAATCCGGCCAAAACTATTCTGCAATACGCTGATGAGGGTGGATACGACCTGATAGTCGTCGGACAAACTGACCATTCCGAATTGTGGGGGCGGCTGCTGGGCAACACCGCCAACCGTATTGTTGGCCAAGCTGGCTGTAGAGTCCTGGTCATAAATTCGACGTAACAACATTTCTCAACAAACCACAGCACAAAATAAAAATGAGTAAAATACAAAACATTACAGCACAGGAAATTCTCGACTCTCGCGGCAATCCGACCGTCATGGTCAACCTCGCATTAAACAATGGCATTACCGCGTCAGCCTGTGTGCCCTCCGGCGCATCCACTGGAATACGTGAGGCGGTTGAACTGCGCGATGGTGATACAAAACGTTTTGGCGGCAAAGGCGTCCTCAAAGCGGTTGCGAACGTCAACAAAATCATTGCACCTAAACTGAAAGGCAAATCGCCTCAAACCCAAAAGGAAATTGACGATTTGATATGCCAACTGGACGGCACGGACAACAAGTCGAAACTCGGAGCAAACGCCATTCTCGGAGTTTCAATGGCCGTCTGCCGTGCGGCTGCGTTCGATTCAAAGCTCCCGCTTTATGCTTACATTCGCCAGCTTCACGGCCTTAAAAGAAATGCACCGTTCATTCTGCCCGCGCCGCAAATGAATGTCCTCAACGGGGGTGCTCATGCTACGAACAATGTGGACTTTCAGGAATTCATGCTCTTTCCCGTTGGCGCGCCGAACTTTGCCGAAGCGTTGCGCTACGCGGCGGAAATCTTTCATACGCTCAAAAGGATTTTGCAAAAGCGCGGTTTGGTTTCTGCCGTCGGCGATGAGGGCGGTTTTGCCCCGAGCCTCGGCTCGAACGAAGAGGCGGTGGAATTGATTCTGGAAGCCATCGGCGAAGCCGGTTACAAAGCGGGCAAAGACATCTTCATCGCAATTGACCCTGCGGCCAGCGAGTTTTACGACAACGGAGACTATGTTTTCAAGAAATCGGATGGCCGCCGTAAAAATGCTTCCGGGATGATCGAACTTTATAGCGATTGGGTTAAGAAATATCCGATTGCTTCACTTGAAGACGGAATGGGAGAGGAAGAAGTCACTGGATGGATAGGTATTACCGAAATCCTTGGCAAAAAACTGCAACTGGTTGGTGATGACAATTTTGTGACCAATCCTAAGATTTTTGCTGATGGCATCAAAGCAGGAATCGCCAATGCCATTCTTATCAAACTCAATCAAATCGGCACGGTCAGTGAAACTTTGGAAACGGTGGCGATGGCGCAAAAAGCCAATTACGGCACCGTCATTTCACATCGTTCCGGCGAAACAGAAGATTCATTTATTGCTGATTTCGCCGTCGGCACAAATGCTGGACAAATCAAGACCGGCTCACTTTGCCGTTCGGAACGAATTTCTAAATACAATCGCCTGCTGGCCATTGAGCGCGAGTTGGGCAAAAAATCGCTTTATGGCGGGGCAGTGTTTAATGCTCTTTGGAAATGACATTTTGATTTGGGGCGTGCGGCTACGATACCGCTCTCCTTGGCAAACCCCATTGGGCGGGGAGTGGCCGGGAGAAATCCGGTCACCGTGTTCGGGCCGTGCGCTCCTTTATGCTTCTGACCGCATTTTATTGTGCGAGGCATTTCGTCAATGAAGCGATTATATTTCAATTTGGGAGCGCCTTTGCCTGGTCATCCCCGCTCGGCAGACTCCATTGTTAAAGCGAGCGGAAAAAAAAACCAAACACGCTCCGGCGCAATGTCGGAAATTCAATCGTGGGGCGGGGCGCTCCCTTTTGAAATCAACCTGATGTTTTTTGGGCGCGGGAAGCGCCAGGGCGGCCAACGATAAATGTAAGCGAAAGTTGTAATTGCCGTCCGAAGTGGTAGTGTTTGTATGGGTAATGAAGTTTGCCTAGCCGCCTTGCGGCGAACCGTCCTGTTTTCAAAGGACTAATGACTTCTATCGAAACAGATCGGTAGGAAGTCATGGAAACGACAAGTTTAGACAAAAGTATTGAATGCAAGGCGCTCTTTGTCAGCCAAAAGGACATGGTAACGGCTGGCGACGCTGGCACGTCTTCCGCAAGTTTCAAGAGCGTTCTTTATGAATCACCTGATTCGGGTATTGTGGGAGATAAAATCGAACCACCAGATTTTTTCCACGATTTGAACCTCAACCAGGTTGTGGATGCCATTACGACCGGCCGTGAGGAATACAATCTCAAGCCATTCTTTTACACCCCCCTGACTAGCCTGGCAGCGATTACTTATCGTCAGGAAATCATGCGCGAACTCGAAAATCAGCGGCTGTTTGCGGGTATCAAATCTTTCTCCGCGCGGATGCGCACAATGCGCGGGCATCTCGCCGCAGCAAAGAATTGGCACTACAAATTTTCAAAGGAGCGATGGTTTCTGGATGCAGTGAAAATCTACTGCGTGGCAGCCACGGAGTTCCTCCGTATTTTTGAAATGGCTGGCACAAATTCGCGTGGGCTGCGCGCTTTTAGGGAATATCTGGCGCACTATGTCAAATCCGATCGTTTCCAATCGCTCTGCCGGGAAGCCGATGTGGTAAAGTCCGGGTTGGCGGCCATTCGCTATTGCGTGCGCATCAAAGGCGGCAGCGTCACGGTGAGTCCCTTCGATTCGGAAATTGA
>Ga0335075_10001895_pt1 | contig 34014 bp, 43 predicted proteins | sample Lox_Sample_24_FD_206723 | JGI IMG/M metagenome (GOLD analysis project Ga0335075, IMG submission 206723) | Soil microbial communities from Loxahatchee National Wildlife Refuge, Florida, United States - Lox_Sample_2.4 | ecosystem: Environmental > Terrestrial > Soil > Wetlands | place: USA...
CACAAGGGGGGAGGTGAAATACGATAGCGCTTGTTTTTACGTGGATAGTTCGGCGATGATCGAACTATGAAAGACGGACCTTCCATCGCGCCGATTGCGGCACTCGCTGGCGATCCCGCGCGCGCCAACATGCTGGCGGCGTTGCTGGCCGGGAAGGCGCTAACAGCGGGTGAACTCGCGAACGAGGCGGGCATCACGGCACAGACCGCAAGCTCGCATCTGGCAAAGCTGGAAGAGGGCGGCCTGATCGCCGGCGTGAAACAGGGCCGCCATCGCTATTTCAAACTCGCAGGCCACGACGTCGCCGAGATGCTGGAGACGATGATGGGTGTGGCGCAGCGCGCCGGTCACACGCGCACGCGCACCGGGCCGAAGGCGCCGGAACTGCGCAAGGCACGCGTCTGTTACGATCATCTCGCCGGCGAGATGGGCGTTGCGATGTTCGACGGCCTCATGCGCGCGCGAATGATTGCAGGCGGCGACGCATTGCGCCTTACCAAACGCGGCGAAGACTTCGCGCGCGATTTCGGCATCGATCTCGAAGCGCTCGCACGTGAGCGACGGCCGCTCTGCAAATCCTGCCTCGACTGGAGCCAGCGTCGCTCGCACCTGGCGGGCGGTCTGGGAGCCGCCATGCTTGACCGCATCTACGATCTGAAATGGGCCCGGCGCGACCGCCTGAGCCGCGCCGTCCATTTCTCGGTGCAGGGCGAGAGGGAATTCTCGCGCCTGTTCAGGCTCACCTGATCAAGCCGCCTTCTGTGCAAGGTCCGGATAGTAACGCTCCATCATCCGGTCGCGATAGGCGATGAGGTTGGTGTGTTTCTCCGCCGCCTTGCGCAGCGGCGTGTCGAAGAACGGTGTCAGCACACCGGCCACGAACGCGAACGCCGTTGCGTCGGCGCCGCAAGGCGTATCGCCGAAGAGATATTCCTTCTCGCCCAGCTGCGCCGCGAGCGCATCGATCGAACGCGTCGCGAGTTCGGCGATTTCTTCATCGCGATGCCGGCCGAGGCCGTGCGCGTCGAGCTTGCCGCGCGTGCGCTCGCGCGCACCGGCTGCCACGCCTTCCGGCGCACCGTCGAAGAAATGCGAAGGGCCCTTCTCCCAGTTCTCGTCGTCCAGCCAGCGTGCGTGGATCATCGCAAAATAGAGATGGTCCTCCAGCATGCGCTCGATCGCCCAGGCCTGCGCGCGCTCCGCGTCGGTCAGACCCTTGTCGAAGTCGAAGCCATGCGCCTTTTCGATATGCGCGCGGATGAAGGTGGAATCGCCGACGCGGTGCGCGCCGACCTTGATGAACGGGATCTTGCCCTTGGGCGCCTCCGGCGGTGCGGCGCGCTCGAAACGATAGGGCACGCCAGCCATCTTCAGCTGCACTTCGCTTTTCATCACGAACGGGCTGGGGTCGGGCAGGCCGAAGGCTGAGCCAAAGCCGTAAAATGTGAGCATTTTCAATTCCTCCTCAGTCTGGAGGATGGTCTTACCGCCACGCTCCTGACAACATGGTGTCAGCAGCGTGACAGTAGGGTCCGACCATGAGACGCGCCGATCGCCTGTTCAGGATCATCCAGGTCTTGCGCCGCAAGCGCAGGCCCGTGACGGCGCACGAGATCGCGGAAGAACTGGAAGCGTCCGCACGCACGATCTATCGCGACATCGCGCAATTGATGGCCGACCGCGTGCCGATCCGCGGCGAGGCGGGGATTGGCTATGTATTGGAGGGCGGCTTCGACATGCCGCCTTTGATGCTGACCGCCGACGAGATCGAAGCGGCGATGCTCGGCGCGCAATGGGTGATGACGCGCGCGGATCCCATTCTGGTGCGCGCGGCGAACGATCTGATCGCCAAGATCGGCGTGGTTATACCGGAGCATCTACGCCCGCTACTGATGGAGCCGGCGCTGACGCCGCTGACCTCGCACAAGGGCCCGCTCGACACGATCGACATGGCGCGCGTGCGCACCTCGATCCGGACGCAGGGCAAGATCGCGCTGAATTATCGCGACGAAAGCATGCGCGAGTCGCGCCGCGTCATCTGGCCGATTGCCGTCAGTTACTGGGATGCGGTGCGCCTCATTGTGGCGTGGTGCGAATTGCGCAAGGGATTCCGTCATTTCCGCACCGACCGCGTGGTCTCTGCGGAATTCCTCGAAGCGCGCTATCCGACGCCGCGGCCAAGGCTGCGCGCGCAATGGAAAAAGGAAATGGAAGAGCAATGGACGCGCGAACTCGCCAGACGCGCGCGTTCGGCCGAGCCGTCCGCGCCGATGGTGGAATGAAAAACGCAGCGAGACTCTGCCGGTTCCCTAAAATCTGAATCGATTGTGTGTGCTTTGCGCGTCGCGTAGCGACTCAATCCGATTCTGCAAGCGTGTCGTCAACACAACATTTCGCACATTTGCCACAGTGTGGCGTTGCACTGCCGCATCGAATTCCTATGTCAGGCGTTGTTCCCCTCGAAGGGGCAGAAATGCGAGTAACTGCCGTGAGAACGATTCTTATCAGCAAACAAGGCCGCCCGAGCACGATGGCGCCATCAATTGTTGTGTCCGACGAATCGCCGAATGTGATCGGCGCGCATGCCGATTTCCGCCGCGAAGATTACATGTTTCAGCGTACGCAATCGCTGACGATGCGCGCTCTCGAATGGGAAGACCGCATGAAGCCGATGCGCCACTGGGCGCCGAACTTCATGGCCAATCTGGCATTCGAGATTTTCGCGTAGGCGATCAGGCCGCCATCGGTCTGATCGACGCCAGATCGTCGTCGATCTCGCGCTTTCGCGCGCGGAGATCGTGGTCGAGCTGAAGGCCGAGAAAAAAACCTTCCGACATTCCGAAGTAACGGGCGAGCCGAAGATCGGTGTCGGCAGTGACCGCCCGTTGACCAAGCACAATCTCATTGATCCGGCGCGGCGGCACATGGATCGCCCGCGCCAGCGCATTTTGGCTCAGCTGCATCGGCTTGAGGAATTCCTCGAGCAGCACCTCGCCCGCTGTTACGAGCGGCAGAAGACCGCTACGGCCGGCTTTGTGCTTATTCGTCGTGGTAGTCGACGATTTCGACATCGGTTGCGTCTCCTTCATTCCAGCGGAAGCAAAGCCTCCATTGTTGATTGATCCGAATGCTCCATTGGCCGGCGCGTTTGCCTTTGAGCGCTTCAAGCCCGTTCGCTGGCGGTATTCGCAAGTCCTGCAATATTCGCGCGCGATTCAGCATCATCAGCTTGCGGAAGGCCACGGACTGGATGTCCGGCGGGAGCTTTCGGCTCCGCCGGCCTTCCCAGATCGTGGCTGTTTCCGCATCGCGGATGCTTCGGATCATGATGTCTTATAACGCATCACGTTATATAACGCAATGCGTTATAAAGGACTTATTCTTCTTTCTTGATCATCGCCTCGACATCGCCGGCGGTTTTCTTGGCCTTGGCCATGTCGGTTTCTGCGAGCGCTTCGCGTGCTTTTGCGGCCGCGGCTTCGAGCGCGGCTTTTTTCCCTGCATCCGCCGTGTCCGGGATCGCGCCTTTGCCCGACTGCGCGCAGGGGTTCATCTGCTTGGTGTCGAAGCCGTTCCCGCCGGGACCGACGAGGCAGTTCAGCGCGTGATGCAGATGGGCCTGCACACCCGCCATGTCGGCCGATGTCGCGGCATAGCCCGCATGCTCGTCAGCATTGACGATTTCGGAATGCGCATCGGCGAGCACGGCGGTCGGCAGAAGCAGGGCGGCGGCCGTGGCTGCGCCTAGGAAAAGATTGCGCGGTGTCATGGGGAAGGCTCCTCCAAATGTCTCTGTGTCCGTGACGCCAATCTAGCATCGGACCGGACATGAAAGAACGGCCTGCACGCGAAAGTGCAGGCCGTTGCTTTACGCGATAAACGGCTTAGCGGATCGAGGACAGCTCGGCCTGCAGCGGACGGGAGTCCGGATTGCGCGCGCTACCGGACAGGATGTCGCCGACCGAAACGCCGCGGCCGTAATAATCGTGATTCCAGTCGTGCAGCGGCTTCAGCGCAGAACCGTTGAAGGTCAGGCCGCCATAGGCGCCGGTGCCAGACGTCCACACGACGATATCGCCGCCGCGGCCCGAGGTCGCGCCTTCGGCGCCGGAGCTCAGCGTCACGGCGGTGATGCCGGCGCCCGCGCCGATCTTGAAGTTGTCATGCTGGATACCGGCCAGCGCACGGTCACTCATGATGAGCATCACGATCTCGGCCTTCTCAAGACCGATCTGCAGGCCGAACGACGCCGAGCCCATGGCGTAGAACGCCGGTCCGCTCCAGCTGTCGCGGCCTGTGCGCTTCAACAGGACGCCGTTGCCGCCCTCGGCGCCGAAGATGAAGCCGCCCTTCACCAGACCGGGAATGATGAGCACGGCCTTGGCATGACGCATCATATCCTGCGCCGCGCCGAAGGCGGGATCGCTCTTCATGTGTTCCGCGACACGCGTCGCGTGTTCGACAAGGCGGGTCTCGTCGGAGGCCTGTGCGGCCGAACCTGCGATCAGTGTCGCGGCGAAAGCCGCCGCGGCGATGTATTTCGAAATCGTCATGGATATCTCCTCTGGTGCGGATAGGCAGATCGTGCCCTCGCTGTCCGTGAAACGCGTGACGGCCGGCGAAGTTCCTTTCAGCCTACCACCGCAGCAGAAAGCGTCCCACCACCGCGCCAAGAATGCCCACCGCCGCGATGCCGAGCGTGTACCAGAGCGCCACGAACGCCGCGGCGTGCTCGTCGCAATGCAATGCATAGATGAACGCGCCGGCCGCGCCGGCGAGCAGGCCGGCAGCGGCCCCCGAAATCATCGGCCGCGTCGGCGCCGCTTTGCGCAGGCTCCAGAAGACGCCCACGAATACGGGAAGCGACAAAATTATGATCCGCCACGGGCAGACCTGATGCGACGACCCCATCAGCATCGGCATGCGCGCCTCCATCGGCGCCATCATCAGCTTCATCGATGCGAAGGCGGCGATCAGCGCGAAGGGCAGGGCCTCGAGGATCATCTGCGCGCGCGACGTGGCACCCGGACGCGACAGACGCTCGAGTGTCCAGAAACCGGCCACCGCGAACAGCAGCGTGTAAAAGAACTTCATCCAGTACATGCCGGTGTGCATCGCGGGCATCAGGTCGGGGCGGATGCCGAGCCAGACCTGCATCAGCACGAACGACACAATCACGCCGCCGCCGACACCGAGCAGCAGGGTGCGCGTCATCGCGGCGGCACTCGCCGGCGCGGCGCGTTCGGACAGGGAGTCGATCAGCGCATCGGTCTTCATTGTTTCTGTCCGATCATCGCCGACAAGGCTTTCAATGCGCGATGCACGCCGACCTTCACGCCGGATTCTGACAGGCCGGTGCGCTCGGCCGCTTCGGCGGTGGAGAGCCCGTCGATCTTCACGCTGCGCACCAGTTCGCGTTTCGATTCCGGAAGCTTCGCGAGCAATTTCTCGATATCGCGTCTCGCGCTGACGCTCTCCGTGTCTTCGTCGGCAAAAATGCTGTCGGCTTCTTCGAGCGGCAATGTGCGGCGCACTTTGCTGCGCCGGAAATGGTCAATCAGCTTGTAGCGCGCAACCGCGTGCAGCCACGCCGTGAACGGCATGGTCGTGTCGTAAGTCGCACGCTTGGTATGGATCGCGATCAAGGTCTCCTGCACCAGATCCTCGGCGTCGGCCGCATTGCCGAGACGCCGTTTGAAAAACGCGCGCAGATGCGGCGTCAGCTCCGCCAGCAACGCGCGATAGGCCGCGGCGTCGCCGGCGAGCGATGCCAGCATCAGCGCTTTCAGCCGGGTCTCGGTCTCGCTCAACACCGGCCTCTGAAAGGGAAATTCGCCTGAAGGCGCATGCGGGTTACAGGAGGGTCACGAATTTCTTGCGCGGGCACTGTAACCGATTTGGGCCGATCCCGAACTAGCCCCTGTAACCGTTCCAAACCTTTCGGGAGATACCAATGAAATTGATTTCCACGGCCCTCGTTCTGGGCCTCATGTGCAGCACCGCGGCCCTGGCCGATGGCAATAACGCCATGCAGTCCAACGGCAACGCGATGTCCGGCTCGGCGATGTCGAGCAGCAATGCGATGTCGAACCAGAACGCAATGGCGCCGGCGAAGACCACCGACAAGACCAAATCGAAGACCAAAGCCAAGGCACAGACCGGCGGCATGATGGGCCAGTCCAACGCCATGAGCGGCCAGAGCAACAACGCGATGAGCGGCTCCAACGACAACATGTCCGGCCCGGCAAAGCCGCACTAATCCGGCTTTCCTAGAGACCGCTTCCATCCCGGCAAAGGCCCCTCCGTGCCGGGACGGGAGTGCGTCCTTGAAGGTCACCCCCGCAATTCCCACATGACTCCTGAACCCTGGGAGGCATGTGGTTATGGCCGAGACCATGCCGGGCGGTGCGCCTGTTGCGGCGCAGACCGATCATCGCATGCTCGCGATCATCGGGTATGGGCTCTTTCTTGTCGGATGGCCGTGCCTGCACATGCCGACGGTTGCCGGCGTGATCCTCGCCTATATCAAGCGCGACGACGCCCGCGGCACGATCTGGGAATCGCATTTCCACAACATGATCGAGACGTTCTGGATCTCGCTCGTCGTGGGCATTGTCGCGATCCCGCTCTGCTTCGTCGTGGTCGGAATCCCGATCCTGCTCGGCGTGTTCGTGTGGTTCCTCTACCGCACGATCAAGGGCTTGATCCGCGCGATCGAGAACCAGCCTTACTACTGAATCAGATTTCGTCGTCTTCGAAGCGGCGGATGCGCGCGGTCGCGTGGATCGTCGGCGCGCGCTGCGCTTTCGGCCGCGCCAGGAACCAGCCGAGCAATCCGATCATCAACGCGACCGCCACGGAATAGGGAACGAGCCCGTAGATCATGTCGGGAATCGTGGCCGCGACGTGGAAGCTGCGCCCCATCTGCGCGCCCCACAGCGTGCAACTGCCGATGCCGTCGGGATTGATCTCGCAGCCGTCGAATTTGGACACGAACACGGCGAGCATCGGCAGCAACGGCGTGATCAGCGGCAGCAATAGAAGACAGAGCGTTCCCGAGAGCGGCCGGCGTGCCGCGAAACATGCGACCGCGGCGATGGTCGCCAGGATCATCACCAGCAGAAGATCGGTCGAGATTCCCCACGCCAGCATCAGCGCATCGCGCAACCCGCCGCCGAGCGTCATGCCGCGGCAGAGATCGGGACCCGGCGCGCACTGCGCGGCGAAGCCGACGCCGCGGATGATCCAGACTAGAAGTGACGGTCCGAGAAGGATGGTGATGCAGAGAACGAAAATGATCAGGGCGACCGGCGGTTTTTCCTCCGTCGCGACATTATCGAAGTCCTGATCGTCCCCCAGCATTGCCCATATTAGGCATAAGCAGCGGCGCCACGCCTGTTAAACCGGCAGCTATGCTTAATTCGGGAACCCGACTTAAGCCGCTGCCGACGGCCGTGCCTTCACGCGCTCGAACCAGGCCGACAGATTCTTGTTTTCCGGGTTGAGCGGCTGGCCGACCTGGCCGCCGAAATCGAGGAAGCAGAAGAGGTGGATGTCGGCCAGCGTGAACCGCTTGCCGCACAGGTACTCCCGGCCCGCCATCTGGCCTTCGAGCCAGGTGATCCGGTCCTGGGCGATCTTCTTCAGGCCGTCCGCAGCCTCCGGCACGGTGACGATGCGGCTCTGGAACAGGCGAAGCCCCTGGCTGAAGCGGAAGCCGTTGGTCAGCGGTTCGACGATGTTCAGATCGACGCGGCGGGTCCACATCCGGCACTCCGCCTTTTCCTCCGGGTTGGAGCCGACAAGGGCGGGCGTCGGGTTCTTGTCTTCCAGATATTCGCAGATCGGGATGATCTCGCAGAGATAGCTGCCGTTATCGAGTTCGAGCGCCGGCATCTGGCCATGCGGGTTGCGAGCGAGGTGTGCTTCCTTGCGGTTTTCACCGGCCATCAGGTCGACGTCCTGGGTCGGGATCTTGATGCCCTTTTCCGCCATGAACATGCGCACGACGCGCGGATTGGGACCGATCGAATTGTAGAATTTCACGGCGCTCTCCCGACATTTTTTGAAGCAAGACGTTAACGGATGTTAGGGAGTGGGTGGTGTATGGTCAAACCGCTGGCCTGCCTTGTGCGGCCGTTGCGGAAGCTTTTCATGCGCAGGATCTTTTTCGTCGGACTGGGATGGACGCTGATCACCATCGGCGTCGTCATCGTGCCGATTCCGTTGCCGATCCCGTTGATCGGCATCGGCCCGATCCTGATCGGCTGCGCGATCCTCACCGCGCATTCCAAATCGTTCCGTCGCGGGTTGCAGCGCACGCGTGCGCGTTTCGTCTGGCTGTCGCGCCAGTTCGACATGTTCACGGAGCGCGGTCCTCTCGCCGTTCGTCATATGGTCCGCCGCACGCATCCCGTGGTAATCATGCGCCACGCGCGCATGCGCGAACGTCGGAAGAGTGCAGACCTTGGCGATCCCATTCGATCGGACTTTCACGGCGCCGTATGAAGTCGAGCAGCGCGTCTCGCCGCTGATCGCCCGCGTTCTCACCGACAATCCCGGGCCGTTCACGTTCAAGGGCACCGGCGTGTATATCGTCGGCGACAAGAACGTCGCCGTGATCGATCCCGGTCCCGATACGCCCGCGCATGTCGAAGCGCTGAAACGCGCGCTCGACGGCAAGCGCATCGCGCACATCCTCGTCACCCACACGCACAACGATCACTCACCGGCGGCGCAGCCGTTGAAAGAATGGTCGGGCGCGAAGACCTATGCGTTCGGCCCGCACGGCTCGGGCAAGAGCGACGACGGCCCGAAGCTCGAAGAGGGCGGCGACACGGCTTTCATGCCGGATGTGCGGGTGAAAGACGGCGATGTCATTGCAGGCGATGGCTACACGTTCGAATGCGTGTACACGCCGGGCCACACCTCCAACCACATGTGCTTCGGTCTGCGCGAAGAGAAGGCGCTGTTCACCGGGGATCACGTGATGGGCTGGTCGACGACGGTGGTGACGCCGCCCGATGGCGACATGGCGGCGTACATGGCGAGCTTGCGCCGACTGCTCGTGCGCGATGACGAAGTTCTCTATCCTACCCACGGCGCGCCGGTGCGCGACCCGAAGGCGTTCGTTCAGGCCTATATCGATCACCGGCTCGAGCGCGAGGCCCAGATCGTTGCCTGCCTGCGCGACGGCATCACGACGATCCCCGACATGGTCGCGCGCATGTATGTCGATACCGACAAACGCCTCCACCCCGCGGCCGCGCGCTCCGTCCTCGCCCATCTGATCCAGATGCAGCGGGAGGGCAGGGTGGTTGTCGAAGGTACGGGCGTGAATGCGCGCTACAGGCTGGCGTGAGATGAAGGCGGCGATTGCGGTTGCTGGCCTTCTTCTGGCGACCATTGCGCACGCGGATGTCATCCTGCGCCTGCCCACACACGATCGCGTGGTTGCGCTGACCTTCGATGCCTGCGAGCAGCACAGGCGATGAAGCTCGACACCGGCATCTCTGACTATCTCGTCGCGCACCGCATCCCGTTCACGGTGTTTCTGTCGGGACGGTTTGTGGAAGACAATGAAGAGGCGGTGCGCGCGCTGAGCAAGCTCCCGTTCGTCGAACTGGAGAACCACAGCTGGGATCACCCCAATCGCATGACGCGCCTCAGCGGCGACGAGGTGCGCGACGAAATCCTCAAAGCGGACGACGAGGTGTTTCGCGTGACGGGGCGCAGAACCGCGTTCTTCCGCTTTCCGGCGATCACCTACAACGACCGTACGCTGGACATTGCGGAAGAGCTTGGGTTCCGTGTCGTGCACTATCGCTGGGAAGCGGGCGATCCCGATCCGCACGAAACCGCAAACCGTATCGTGAACGAAACGCTCGAAGCGGTGCGCCCCGGCGACATTCTCATCCAGCATATCAACGGGCGCGGCTGGCATTCCGCCGAAGCGATGCCGCGCCTGATCGCAGCTCTCCAGAGCGCGGGCTACCGCTTCGTGCTATTACGCGACTATCTGACAAGCAACCGGATCGCCAAATGACCGAAGCGGCACATCTCCTTCGCCCCGCGCGTGTCTGGACCGATGGCGTGACACATGAGGGCTGGTCGGTGCTCGTGCGCGGCAACAAGATCGCCGCCGTGGGATCGAATGTCGACGCGGGCGATGCAGAGGTCATCGATCTCAAGGGCCTCACGTTGTTGCCCGGATTGATGGATCTCCATTCGCATCTCTTCCTGCATCCCTACAACGAGACGCCGTGGGACGATCAGGTGCTGAAAGAGAGCGAGGCCTATCGCACCGTGCGCGCGGTCACGCATGCGGCGAAGACCCTGCGCGCGGGGTTCACTTGCCTGCGTGATCTCGGCACCGAAGGCGCGGGCCATGCCGATGTCGCGATCAAGCGCGCGATCGAGGAGGGCATTGTTCCCGGCCCGCGCCTGTTCGTCGTGACACGCGCCATTGTGGCGACGGGATCGTACGGGCCCGCGCGCGCGAAATTCCGTCCCGACTGTTGCTTCCCGCAAGGCGCGGAGGAGGCGAGCGGCATCGACGAAGTCGTGCGTGCTGTGCGCCATCAGGCGAGCCACGGCGCGGACTGGATCAAGGTCTATGCCGATTACCGGGCGGGTCCCGGCGGCGAGACGGTCGCGACGTTTTTCGTCGAAGAGTTGAAGGCGCTGGTCGATACCGCGCATTCGCTCGGCCGTCCGGTTGCAGCGCATGCGACCAGCGACGAGGGCATGCGCCGCGCGGCGATCGCGGGCGTCGATACCATCGAGCACGGCTATGGCGGTTCGCGCGCGGTGTTCGCGCTGATGCGCAAGAACAATATCGCCTATCTGCCGACGCTGACGGTGTGCGAGGCATTGTGCGAATATTTCCACGGTTATGTCCGTGGTGGCGAGCCGCACCCGCGCATGATCGAAGCCGCGAGGGCTTTCCGGGTCGCACGCGAGGAGGGCGTGACCATCGGCTGCGGCAGCGACGTCGGCCCGTTCCCGCACGGCGAAAACCTGCGCGAGCTGCAATGGATGGCAAAGCTCGACATGAGCGCAAACGAAGCGCTTCTCGCCGCGACGTCGGTGAATGCCAAGATCCTCCGCCGGGAACACGAACTCGGAAGCGTGAAGCCGAACTATTTCGCCGACCTCATCGCCGCCGACGGCGATCCTTCGCGCGATCTGGGCGTGCTCTCCGACATCCGTTTCGTGATGGCGAATGGCCGTGCGGTTTTGCCTTAGGACTCCAGCGGCATCCGATTGGCGTAGTAGGACGCCATCGCCGGTGCGCCGGGATCGATATTGCTCAATTCGATGACGACCACCTTTGCTTCGGGATAGATGCGCATTTCGGTCGCCATGCCGGGCGCGCCGCCGGTGTGGCCGTAATTGTGGGCGAGGCCGACGCCGTGCAGCTCGAAGCCGTAGCCGTACCAGTCGCCTTCCGTCTCCGAGCGGGTCGCGGCGTCGCGCAGATCGTTCGGCAGCAGCTTTCCGTCCATCATCGCGTGCGCGAATTTGAGCAGATCGGCCAGCGTGGAATAGCCGCCGCCTGCGGACGTGCCGCGCCAGGGCAGCGTATCGGTGTTCGGAATCCACTTGCCGTCCTTGTCCGCGGTGTAGCCGATCACGCGGCCGGGCACGGGTTCAGTCTCCGGCAGCGAACCGGTGTCGGTCATGCCGGCGGGCTTGAAGATGTGATCGCGGACGTAGTCGTAATAATCCTCGCCGCTCACCTTCTGGATGATGACGCCGAGCAGGATGAACCCGAAATTGGAATACGAATTCGTGCCCGGCGGTCCTTCCGGCGCACGCGCACCGTAGAGCTTGACGTAATCGTCGAGCGTTTTCAGCTCCAGCCGATGCTTGTCGAAATCGTCGCCGAAGATGTCGCCGGTGCCGCCGGTATGTGTGAGCAGCATGCGGATGGTGACTTTGTTCGCGATGTCCTTGTTCGGATAATCGGGCAGATATTGGCCGACGGTGCCGTCGAGCGACAGCTTGCCCTGTCCGACAAGCTGCAGGGTCGAGACCGCGGTGAACATCTTGTTCATCGAGCCGAGGCGGAATTTGTCCGTAACCTTCAGTGGAATCTTCTTCTCGCGATCGCCATAGCCCCAGGCTTTCTCGAACAGGATCTTGCCGTGGTCCTCGATCAGCACGGCACCCATGTATTTGTCCTGCGCGGCACTGCTCTCGGCGCGCGCCGTCATGGCCTTGAGCGCCGCGTCGCGCGTGAGGCGCGGGATCGCCACATCGTCCGGCCGGTCGGTGCCGGCCGATTGCGCAAAGACGAGCTTCAAGGGATCGGCTGGATCGGTTTTGAATTCCGACCGTAGCGCATCGTCGAACTTCTCTTCGCCGAGGACAACGATCACATGGTTGGGCTCATTGGTCTCGATCTTGAGCGGCGTGAGTTGGCCCAGCACCTGATGCAGATAGAGATAATCCTTCACCGTGCTCTTGCGGTGATAGGTGTCGATATAGGTCTGGAGCTTCTTTTCGTCGCCGGCGTTCGTGGCGTTCAGCCACATCGCCAGCGCGTGCCCGGCCGGCGTGTCCGGAATGTCGACGGCGTGGGCACTTGAGGTGAGGGCGATCAGAGCGACGGTGGCGGCGAGCGTTTTCATCTCAGACCTCACCGAAGAAGATGGTCGAGATTTTTCCGTCGGTCGTCAGCGGTCCGATCTGCCATTGCGAGCGCTTGTTGCGGCAGGTGACGTCGTAGGTATCCAACCCGCCTTTGCTCACGCCGGTGAATTTGATCGACACCACCGGGCCCCACGCAGCGACCTTGGCATGCAGGTCGGTCAGCATCTGGCGCGTTCCGGCGGCGAGGTTCGGCGCCATGATGTTGTAATCGGGATGGCCGCTCATCAGTCCGTCGATCTGGTGACGCAGCGCTGTCTCCGTGCCCGGGCTCGGCTTGTTGTCTGCAATCCGTTTCGCCAGCGACACCTCCGCCGCTTTTCCTTCGGCATCGGCAATGCGCGGTGCATGCTGCTCTTCGCCGGACTGGTGCAGAACCATCTCGGTTGCATGACCACTGGCATCGACGGTGAAGCTGAATTGAGCGGGAAGCGTCAGTCCCTTGAGGAAAAACTTCGTCGCGCTTTCAGGATAAACCTGATCGGGCCTTTGGCCGATGGTGCCGATGAGATAGCGGTTTCCGCTGCGGCTGACGACGAAGATGTCCGAGGCGCTGATGCGGTAGTAGCCCACGAACCTGTCGAACTGCGCTGGATCGATGGCGGTCTCCTTGCGCGGCTTCTTCTGCTCCGCGAGCCGTTCCTGCACGAGCTGCGGTGAAGACGCCGCTGCGCTTGAAGATGCAACGCCGAACAGGACCGGCCCCGCGAGCGCGGTCACCGCGACGGCAGTCAGCAGCGACTTTTTGGCAAGGCTTAAACGAAGCGTGGGCTTGTTCGTCATGATCGTTTCTATCCGTTGTTTGAGGTCTGCGCCGGACACACCGGCCGCGCACAAGAGCTTCGACTGCGTGTAGAAGGCGCACACTTTCAGGATGCTGCCGGCATAGGTTTGCGGATCGCTGCCCGCGTTCAGCACCGCTTCGTCGCAGGCGCGTTCGCGCTCCTCGACGAGCCGTGCGCCCAGCCACCACATCAGCGGGTGAAACCAGAACATGTTCGCGATCAGCATATGGATCGCAGCGGTGAGATTGTCGCGGCGCGCGAGATGGCAGCGCTCATGCGCCTCGATGGCCTGCATCTCGTGCGGCGTGAGACGCGCAAGGACGTCTTCGGGAATGAGCAGAACGGGTCGCCAGATGCCGACAAGGCCAGGCTCCAGGGAAGCGGTCGAGGCGCGCACTGGCAGAGAGGCGGACATCGGTACCGGGCGCGAACTGCGTACAACGGCATTCAAACGCGCCCAGCGGATCAACCAGAGCGTGGACAATGCAACGAAGCCGATGGCCCAAGCCGCCAGAAGGATTTCCGTCAGATGCAGCTGTGGCGCTTCCGGCATGAGAATCGTGACGCGCGGCTCCGGGAGAAATTGCGCGACTTTGACCATGGCGTGAAAAACGGGCGCCGCTGCGTCTACCGGCGTCATGCGGTGAAACAGAAAGTCGCCGAACGCGAGCAACACCGAAAACGGCAGCAGGAATTTCAGCGATGCTGCGAACCACAGGCTGTAGCGTAAGGCGGCGCTGTTGTTGCGGAAGACGAGGGTGAGCAATCCGATTGCGCCGGCGAACAAAGTCGATTGCCAAAGATGTTCGAAGAGAAAGCTCATGCCTTTTTCCCCTTCTTGCCAGCCAGTTCGCGCAGGTGTTTTTCGGCTTCCTGCACGTCCTCGAGCGTCAGTTTTCCGCTCTCGACCAGATGCGCCATCACCGGCTGCATCCGGCCGCCGAACAAGCCGAGCAATTCGTCGATGAACCGTCCCTGGATCGCGTCCCGCGAGATCGCGGCTTCGAAGATGTGCGCGTTGCTGATCTTCTTGACGCGGCGCAGGACCTTCTTTGCCTCCATCCGATAGATCATGGTCTGCACGGTGGTATAGGCGGGCCGCGTCTTTCCCGGAAAACGCTCCTGCACTTCGCGCACGGACGACGCGCCGTGTGTCCACAGTGCTTCCATGATCTGAAGTTCGAGCTTGCTCAGTTTCGGCGTGGGCATTGTGATCCGCTAATTACTACAACTGTAGTAGAAACTACTACGGCAATCGGAAACGCGCAAGCCCGCGTCTCTTGCGCTGCCAAGCCGCTTGGCGCAGTCAAAATTTTGTGGAATTAGAGCGCCTTCAGATAGTCCATCACGCGCGCGGCGTTGCGGCCGTAGTCGCTGGTGCCGATGCGGCTTTTGCTGCGGATGTCGAGGCGCGCGCCCATGGGGCCGGCTTCCTGAACGCGAACGGCGATATCGTCGGTGAAACCGAACCACAGTGTGGTGTCGGTCGCTTCGATCATTCCCGTCTTCGCGTCGAAGGAGACGATGTGCCAGCCCATCCGCTTGGCGGTCTCGAAGGCATGCCAGAACAGGATCGCTTTCGGATCGATCTTGGGATCGTTGCGCGGATTGAGGAGCCTGCCGAGCGGCTTGATGTCGGGATAGTTCAGCTTCTGCAACTCGGCGACTGTCGTGATCCTGCCCTTGAGCATGACCTTCTTCTGTCCGTCATACTCCGGTCCATTGGTGGCGCCTTTGCGCAGCGGCAGAACTGTGGCGAATGGCGGGGGATTGCCGACGTCCGTGGAGATGTCGTGAATCGGCGGCGCGTCCCAGGCGCGGCGCTCTTCGCTCAGCGGGATAAAGAGGAAGATCAGCGCGCCGATCAGTCCGGCAAACCCCGCGCGCCATCCGGTGCTGTTGTTGTTGCGCAAAGCAGAGGCGAGCCAGAACGCGCCGCACGCCGCCGCAAGCGCGCCGATGGCGATGGCGGGATAGAGAATCTCGAAGCCCGTTTCGTATTTCCAGAAGCCCAGCCGCGTGCCGAGCGATGCCGTCAGCGCGATGACGAGCGCGACGACGAACGCTCCGAGGGAAATCCGCGCAGCGACGGGCCCGTAGCGCATGGGTGCTCTTTGCCTCTCACGCTGCGGCTGTCGGCAGGCGGTATTTGCCGAACTTCTCGCGCAGCGCCATTTTCTGGATCTTGCCGGTGGCGGTATGCGGAATTTCCTCGACGAATACAACATCGTCGGGCATCCACCACTTCGCAATCTTGCCGGCCAGATAGGCGAGCAGCTCCTCGCGCGACGCCTTCTGTCCGGGCTTCAGCACGATGATGAGCAGCGGGCGTTCGTCCCATTTGGGGTGGGCGACGCCGATCACGGCGGCTTCGGCAACCGCAGGATGGCCGACCGCGATGTTCTCGATCTCGATGGTGGAGATCCATTCGCCGCCGGATTTGATCACGTCCTTGGCGCGGTCGGTGATGGTCATGTAGCCGTTCGGGTCGAGCGTCGCCACGTCGCCGGTATCGAACCAGCCGTCGGCGTCGAACGAGTCCATGCCTTCGCCGCGGAAGTAACCTTTCGCCACCGCAGGCCCGCGCACCTTCAGACGCCCGAACGCCTTGCCGTCGCGCGGCAGCTCCCTGTCGTCGTCATCGACGATCTTCATCTCGACACCGAACGGCGCATGGCCCTGCTTGCACTTGTAATCGAGCTGCTGCTCGTAGGGCAGGGCGTCGATGCCGGGCTTCAGCGTGCCGATGGTGCCGATCGGCGACATCTCCGTCATGCCCCATGCGTGGATCACCGTGATGTCGTACTTCTTCTCGAACGCTTCGATCATCGAGCGCGGCGCGGCCGATCCGCCGATCATCACGCGCCGCATGTCGGGCAAGGTCTTTCCGGTCTTTTCGAGATATTGCAGCAACGCCAGCCACACGGTCGGCACGGCGGCGGTCATGGTCACATGCTCGTCGGTCAGCAATTCGCAGATGGAATCGCCGTCCATCTTCCCTCCGGGCATCACAAGCTTTGCGCCCATCATCGGCCCGGCGAAAGCGAGCGCCCAGGCGTTGGCATGAAACATCGGAACGACCGGCAACACCGCGTCGCAGGCGCTCAGCCCCATCGCGTCCGATTGCACCGCCATCATCGCATGCAGCACATTGGAGCGGTGCGAATAGAGCACGCCTTTGGGATTGCCCGTGGTGCCGGAGGTATAGCAAAGGCCGCACGCGGTGCGCTCGTCGAACTCTTTCCACGCGAAGCCTTCATCGGCGCCGGCGATGAACTCTTCATAGGCCACAAGATTGGGAATGTTCGCTTTCGGCAGGTGTGCGGCATCGGTCAGGCATACGAACAGTTCGATGCTGGGACAGCGCGGCGCGATCTGCTCGATCAACGATGCAAAGGTGATGTCGAAGAACATCACTTTGTCCTCGGCGTGATTGACGATGTAGACGATCTGGTCGAGGAACAGGCGCGGGTTCAATGTGTGATAGACAGCGCCGATACCGGCGATGCCGTACCATGTCTCGATGTGCCGCGCCGTGTTCCACGCCATTGTCGCCACGCGGTCGCCGAGCTTGATGCCGAGCCGGTCCAGGGCATGCGCCACCTTGCGCGCGCGTTTTGCGATCTCGCCATAGTTCGTGCGCACGATCGGACCTTCGAGCGAACGGCTCACGACCTCGCGCTTGCCGTGATACAGCGCCGCGTGATCGATGATCTTGTGGACCAGCAGCGGCCAGTCCTGCATCTGCCCCAGCATGGAAGCGTCGTCCTTCTATATCCTGCGGTCATCATAGATCGCCGACCGATGCGGGCAACCGGGCAGGGCGGGCTTAAGCGGCTTCAGGCTGCTGGTCTGCGCGTGTGTCCGCGAGAATCTCGGGCCGCTCCCGCAGGGTGCGGGCGGCCTGGCTCAGAAGCTGCGCCAGCTGCATCACGTACATCCTGCGGATCGTCGCGCGCGCAGCCTCTTCAAGGACGATCGCGCCATCCGCCTGTCGCCGCAGGAAGCCTTCCTTCTCCCCCTGGTCCAGCATGCGCTTGATATGGATGCGCGAGACCTTGAACCGCTTCGCAACGGCGGCGGTGGAGAAAGCCATGGCGCCCTCGGTCGGAAACGCGCCCTCGGTCGAACCGGTTGCGAGCAGCATGATGACCTGCGATCCGGCATGGCGGTTCATGAAGATGCGCACATAAGGCGAGTTCATATCCAGCCGGTTCTGCGCACCCGCGAGCAGTTCCTCGCCCTGAAACCGCGAGAATGTCTCAAGAACCGCGGGATCGTGCAGGCGTCGCAGCACCAGACCGGCGGAAGGCTCTATCATTCGCGCCGCTTCGAGGGCGGCCCGCAGATGCGCGGTCCATGTCGCGATGAAAGGCGCGGTCGGCACATAGCGCGCGACCCGGTTCTGATCGCGGCCCGCGGATTCGATGTAGCCGAGATAGCGCAGGTAAAGCAGCAGCGCGCGCGCCCTTCCGGGGCTCACCAGTTTCGATGCCGCGCATATTTCCTTCAGGCGCGGCAAGGTGAGGCCGCCGGTGACATGCGCGTACAGCGCCCACAGCGCGGCGACGTAGCGGCCCGCGTCCTTGAATATCCCGTCGAGCGACTCATTGCCCGCGGCGACGTTGAGCATGTTGGACGCGAGCGCCCGCGCAGCACGGTCGAAATCCGGATGCGCATCCAGCTGCGCGAACAGATCTTCGTTGCCCGAGCCGCCTATGGCCCAGTGCATCAGCGATGCGCTCACATCGATGGATTGATCCGTTGTCTGCTGCAAGACCCCGCTCCCGTCAAAAATGTACAGGAGCGAGGGCGTCAGGCCAACCGGGCGCTTTACTCGCGGCCAGTGAAGCCCGATCATCCGTCAGCGCACGCCATTCGATCCGTTCGCGGACAAATTGCACAGGGGATCAGTCACGATGACCGACGCGACATCGGCCGCGCCGCCGAAACTCAAATTCTGGGACACAGCTCTCTATATGCTCGCGGTCGGGCTTGGTATCCGCTGGATTGCGGTCGCCGCCGCGGTTGGGCCGGCTTCGCTGCTGCTCTGGGTGCTGGCGCTGTTCGTATTCTTCATTCCCCTCGCTGCCGCCGTGGCCGAACTGACGGGACGCTACGAGGCCGAAGGCGGCATCTATGCCTGGGCGCGCGACGGCATCGGCCCGCTCGCGGGGTTCATCTGCGGATGGCTCTATTGGCTTGCGCTGATGCCGTACTTCGCGAGCATCGTCTACTTTCTGAGCGGACTCATCATCGCCGCGACCGGCGCCGATGCGCACAACACCGTTCTCTATCTCTCTATAGCGATTGGAATCTCGCTGCTGGTGACGGCGGTGCAGGCGCTCGGTCTCAAATACGGCAAGTGGCCACCCAACATCGGCATCATCGGCGGCTGGGTCGTCGTCTTCATCATTGTCGGCATCGGCGTGGTGCTGACGTCGGAGGGACGCGTTGCGACCGACTTCATGCGTGCGTCCTACAGGGTGCCGATGAATTTCGACACCGCGATTCTGTGGGGCACGATCGTGTTCGCATATTCCGGGCTCGAAACCGCCGGCATGCTGCGCAACGAAATCGAAGGCGGGATGCGCACCGTGGTGCGCGCGCTCGTGATCGTGGGTATCGGCTCCATCTTCATCTATGTCGCGGGCACGTCGTCGTTCCTGGTCATTCTTCCGCAAAGCGAGCTCACGCGTCTCAGCGGCTTTCCCGATGCGCTGCGCAGCGGCCTCGCACTGGTCGGACTGGGCAAGTATGCCCCTGTCGTCATCGGCCTGTTCGCACTTTCGATGCTGGGCTCGTTCGTGGCGTGGTTCGGTGTCGGCGCGCGGCTTCCCTTTGCCGCCGGAATCGATGCGTTTCTTCCCGCCGCGTTCGCCAAGCGCAATCCAAAGACCGGCGCTCCGGTACAGGCGATCCTGCTTCAGGCCGCACTACTGATCGGCGTCATCATCCTGGGGCAGGCCGGATCGACGATTGCCGGGGCCTACGACTTTCTGGTCGCGATGGCCGTGCTCGGATCGACCATTCCGTATCTGTACGTGTTCTGGGTGTACATCAAGACGGCGAACATGCCGCCCGTGCCCGGCGCGTGGACCCCGCCGGGTGGAAAGCGGACCACGATCATTCTCGGCTGGCTCGGCATGGTGTCGAGCTTCGTTGCGATCGTCTGTTCGGCAGTCCCGAGTTCATCGGATCCGCATCCCGCAGCGGCGTTTCTCAAGATCGTCATCTCCGCGGCAGCGATGATCGGCGTGGGCCTGCTGTTCTACTGGCTCGCAACGCGCCGGCGCGTGGCCGCGGCATGAGTGAAGGCCTCGAGGCGTTCGGTTACAAGCAGGAGCTCAAACGCTCGCTCACGCTGTTCGATCTGCTCGTGTATGGCCTTATCTTCATCAGCCCGACGGCGCCGATCGTCGTGTTCGGCATCGTCTACAACGCCTCGAAAGGCATGGTGCCGCTCGTCTATGTGATCGGGCTGGTGGCGATGGTGTTTACCGCCTGGTCCTACATGGCGATGAGCCGCGCCTTTCCGGTTGCGGGCTCGGTCTACGCCTATGCGGGGCGCAGCATCGGCGCGTTCGCGGGGTTCATCGCCGGCTGGGCGATGCTGCTCGACTATCTTCTGCTGCCGACGTTGACCTTCGTGGTCTGCGCCATCGCGATGAACACGATGATCCCGGGGATTCCGGGCTGGGCGTGGGTTGTGAGCCTGCTCGCGTTCTCGACCGTCATCAACTATCTCGGCATCGAGGTGACCGCGCGGATCAATGCGGTGCTTCTGGTGCTGCAGCTCATCGTGCTCGCCGCGTTCGTGGGCGCGGGTATCTGGGCGGTGATGCACCACGCCGGCGGCACCCGGTTCACCATCGCGCCGTTCTACAATCCCGCGGCGCTGACTCCGTCGCTGATCTTCAGCGCGCTCTCCCTGGCGGTGCTGAGTTTTCTCGGCTTCGACGCGATCTCGACGATGTCGGAAGAATCCCTGCACGGCGCCGCCGCCATCGGCCGCGCTACGATCCTGTCGCTCTGCTTGTCGGCGGCATTGTTCGTATTGCAGACCTACATCGCTGCGCTGTTCGGATTGGGAAAGACCGCGTTCGCGCCGGGCGATCAGACGGATGCCGCGTTCTACAACATCGCGGCGCTGATCGGCGGGACGCCGCTCAAATTCATTGTCGCCGTGCCGGGAATCCTGTTCGGCGCCGTTGCGGGTTCGCTGGTGGCGCAGGCCTCGACGGCACGGCTGATGTTCAGCATGGCGCGCGACGGAAAGCTGCCGCGCTTCCTTGCCCATGTACATCCGGCGCGCAAAGTGCCGGAGAACGCGATCTTTCTGGTCGCCGCGATCACGCTCGTCCTCGGCATCGGCCTGGTCGACAAGCTGGAATTGCTGACCTCCATGGTCAGCTTCGGCGCGCTGCTCGGCTTTCTGCTGCTGCATGTCTCGGTGGTGATGCATTTCATCGGGCAGCAGAAGAGCCGTGACTGGTTGCGCCATCTTGTCTCGCCGCTGATCGGCTTTGCCATCATCGCCTATGTGCTTTGGAATGCGGAAGCCAACGCGAAGATTGCCGGCACCGTGTGGGTGGCGGCTGGCGCGATTGGGTTCTTCGCCCTAAAGTATCTGCGCCGGTCGGCGACCCAGTCTTTGGACTGAACCAACATCGATTTTGCCAGGGGATATTGATGCGTAGACTGTTGCCGTGCGCGGCGCTTGCGTTGTTGTTTGCATGTCCGGCGCACGCCGAAGACCAGGACCTCGCCGCGTTCGCGAATGGCGGATTGATCGAGCATGTGAGCGCCGAATATGGCGGCAGCTGGACCGGCATCTTCACGCTCGACGAAAACGTCAACACCGGTTGGGCCAGCCCGAAGGACGCCAAGGGGCCGTTCGAGATCGTGATTTCCCTGCCGGAGAAATCCGAAATCCACGCCGTCGCGTTCGATACTGAGCATGTCGATGGCGCGAACCGCAATGCCAAGGCGGTCGACGTCTCGATCTCCGATACCTCTGCGACCGACGGCTTCAAGCCGCTGGCCAGCGTGACGCTGAAACAGGCGGACGGTCAGCGCTTCCCGGCGTCGGGCACCGGCCGCTGGATCAAGCTGGTCGTCAAGAGCAATGGTGGCGATGCCGATTACAGCGAGATCATGGGTTTCCACGCCTACGGCAAACCGCTGACCAACACGCCGCTGCAGAATGTGTCCGGCACTTACAGCAGCGCACAGTTCGGCGACTTTCATCTGATGCAGACAGGGGCGCAGCTCAGCGGCTGTTACGAGCATGATGGCGGCCTGGTGCAGGGTGGTCTCGAAGCGCATCTGATGCGGCTGACCTGGACGCAGAACAACGGCAAGACCGGCCCCGCCATCATGGTGCAGGCGCGCGACGGCAAAAGCTTCAAGGGTTTCTGGGCTGACGCCGGCAACGCCGATTGGCATCCCGATTGGGATCTGAAAAAGATCAGCGACAAGGTTGGATCGTGCCCGCACTGGAACGTGAAGCAGAACGTCGTCGCCGACGACCTCGCCAGCGCCGGCCGCGTGCGCCTCTATGGCATCAATTTCGACAGCGACAGCGATCATCTCCGCGCCGATGCGAAGCCGGCGGTCGATCAGCTTCTCGATGCGCTGAAGAAGAATGCGGGATGGAAGGTGACCATCGAAGGCCACACGGACTCCACCAGCACCGCCGCACACAACCTCGATCTCTCCAAGCGCCGCGCGGAAGCGGTGAAAGCCGCGCTCGTCGCCGGTGGCATCGACGCTGCCCGACTTTCAACGCAGGGATTCGGCCAGACCAAACCGGTCGCGCCGAACACAACCGAAATCGGCCGCGCACAGAACCGCCGCGTCGAAATCGCGAAACAATAGGTGCGGACATGATCAGGCCGCTTGCAACGATCCTGTTCGGCCTGGTGCTCGGCAGTGGCGCGGCCGCTGCGGGCACATGCGATGCGATCATGAACGGTCAGCTCAAGGGCCTGACCGTACCGACCCGGGTGGTCAACACCGATGAGATGAACGGGATGACGATGTCTTTCGAGAACATCGTCGCGGACGGAACGATCTACACACATACGAAAGACGGCAGCTGGAAGGCGGAAAAACAGTCTGCCAACGAGGCCAGCATACGAAAGGCCTGGACCGACAAGGACACCTGCGAGCCCGCCGGCACGGAGGCGGTCGATGGCGAGATGGCCGATGTCGTCGCCGAACATATCAACGTCGCGAATATGCCGATGGATTCGAAATTCTGGATTTCCCGGAAATCCGGCCAGATCCTGAAATCGCTTAGCGCCATGCCGACGGCGACCCTTACGGTCCGTTACTACTATGACAACATACAGGTACCATCGGCCGGTACTCTGCCTGCGCACTAGTCGCTCTTCGACAGCCGGTTGCTCGAACAAACCAAGGATTGACTGCGATGCCCCTTTCCAATTCCCAGATGCGCGATGTGCAGAGCGTTCTGCACCCCTACACCAACCTGATGAAGCATCGCGACACCGGGCCGATGATACTCGATCACGCCAAGGGCATCCGCGTCTATGACGAGAACGGCAAGGACTACATCGAGGCGATGGCGGGGCTGTGGTGCACCGCGCTTGGCTGGGGCGTGGATGAACTCGCCGATGTCGCCGCCGCGCAGATGCGCAAGATGGCATTCGCGCACATCTTCGGGGGCCGCAGCCATGAGCCCGCGATCGCGCTGGCCGAGAAGCTGAAAGAGCTGTCGCCGTTCCCGGCAGGCAAGGTGTTCTTCGCCAATTCCGGATCGGAGGCGAACGACACGCAGATCAAGATCATGTGGTACGCCGCCAACGCGCGCGGCAAGGCGGCGAAGAAGAAGATCATCTCGCGCACCAAGGCCTATCACGGCGTGACGCTGGTGGCGGCGAGCCTCACGGGCCTGCCGAACAATCACAAGAGCTTCGACCTGCCGTTCGACTTCGTGAAGTTCGCGGATTGCCCGCATTACTATCGGAGCGCCGAAGCCGGCGAGACCGAGGCGCAGTTCTCCGCGCGCATGGCGGCGAACCTCGATGCGCTGATCCAGCGCGAAGGGCCCGACACGATCGGCGCGATGATCGCGGAGCCGGTGATGGGCGCGGGCGGCGTGATCCTGCCGCCGCAGGGTTATTTTGAGGCCATCACCAGGGTGCTGAACAAATACGACATCCCGCTGATCGACGACGAGGTCATCACCGGCTTCGGCCGCACCGGCGAATGGTTCGGCTGCACGACCTATGGCTTCCAGCCGGACAGCATGACGATGGCGAAGCAGCTCTCCAGCGCCTATCTGCCGATCTCCGCGATCATGCTGTCGCCGGAGCTCACCGATATCGTCGAACAGGAAAGCGGCAAGATCGGCACCTTCGGCCACGGCTTCACCTATACCGGACACCCCGTCGCTGCCGCAGTCGCGCTGCGCACGCTCGAGCTTTATCAGGAGCGCGACATCGTCGGCCATGTGCGGAAGGTTTCGCCGTACTTCCTGAAGAAGCTGCGTGCGTTCAACGATCACCCGCTGGTCGGCGAAGCGAATGGTGTTGGCCTCATCGGCGGCGTCGAGCTTGTCGTGGACAAGAAGACGAAGCAGAACTTCGATCCGGCGAAACAGGTCGGCGCGACGGTCAACAATTTCGCGCTCGAAGAGGGCCTGATCACGCGCCCGATGCTGAACGACCGTCTCGGCTTCTGCCCGCCGCTGGTGATCACGGAAGCCGACATCGACGACATGTTCGCGCGCTTCGAACGCGCGCTGAACAAGGGTCTCGACTGGGCAACGCGCGAGAAGTTGATCTAACGCAGCACTTCAGGCCGCTGATACACCAGCGACGTCCCGTTCCAGATCTCCATGCCTCTGTGGCCGTGGTCCTTCATCGCATGCGCGAGAACTTTTGCGTGTTTGTCATCTTCGCACTGCGCTTCGAACTTGCAGGCGAGTGAGCCGTCATGGTGAAGATAGTTTATTTCGTAGTTCGGCATAGCGTGCTCCTATTCGCGTCTATGCCCCCGGCGCATTGTTTTCTCGCATGCCGGTTTGAAAGTCGAATGACAAAGCGGCAAAGGAACTTCACGAATTCTCTCAGGATTTCAGGGCGATATAAAATACCACCGGAACCAAACCACGGCGGCGCGCTTATAGGTCCAAGCATTGAACCAGGAGTGTGTGATGGCCGGACCATTCAAACTGAATCCGCTTCCCTATGATGAAAGTGCGCTCGATCCCGCGATCAGCGCCGAAACGATCGGCTTCCACTACAACAAGCATCACAAGACCTATGTCGAGACTCTGAACAAGCTCGTGGAAGGCACGCGTTATGCCGACATGAAGCTGGAGGAAGTCGTGCGTGCGACACACGGCAAGACCGCGAACGAAGAGAAGAAAATCTTCAACAATGCCGGCCAGGTCTGGAACCACGATTTCTACTGGCGCAGCCTTTCGCCGAAAGCGACGCTTCTTGGCGGCAAGCTGGAGCAATCTATCAATCGCGATTTCGGCGATGTCGATACGCTGATCAAGGAACTGGCCGAAGCGGGAAAGACGCAATTCGGTTCAGGCTGGGCGTGGCTGGTGTCGCGCGACGGCAAGCTCTCGGTCGAAAAGACCTCGAACGCCGAGAACCCGATGGCGGAGGGCATCAACTGCCTGCTCACGATCGATGTCTGGGAGCACGCCTATTATCTGGACTACCAGAACGAACGGCCGAAATATCTCGAAGCGGTTCTCACCAAGCTGATCAACTGGGACTTCGCCGGCGAGAATCTCGACAAGGAAGGCCACGCGATACGCGCTGCCGCGGAATAACCGTTCAGCGTACGAAATAAAAATGCCGGCAGGGCTAAACCTTTGCCGGCATTATCTTTATTAGCGCTTGACGTTGACGTAAGCGGAACACAATAATTTAGAACTGAGAAATTGTCAGAAGGAGCGGCGACACGGGCGACAAGACCCGGCCAGCCGCGAAAGGGAAGAAGATGACCATCACCAATCGCACCTACACCATCCGTCAGCTCACCAAGGAGTTCGGCGTCACCGCACGCACGCTGCGCTTCTACGAAGACGAAGGCTTGATCGCACCGGAACGCCGCGGCCAGACGCGCATCTATTCCGGGCGCGATCGTGCCCGCATCATCCTGATCCTGCGCGGCCGCCGCGTCGGTTTCTCGCTCGCCGAGATTCGCGGCATCCTCGATCTCTACGAAGTGCATGATGGAGGCATCACGCAGCTCGTGCACACGCGCAAGAAATTCGCGGAACGCATCGCGACGCTGGAGCAGCAGCAGGTCGATATCACGCAATCGCTCAAGGACCTGCGCCAGGGTATCAGCGACATCGACAACAAGCTCGCCGTCCAGCAGCCGCAGGCGGCGGAGTAAAATCCCTAACCTCCCCCTTGTGGGGAGGTCGAAATGCTGTAGCGGAGCGAAAGCATTTCGGGTGGGGGCCGGTGCTGCTTGATAAGGCGCGACCCCCGCCCGGCTCGCTTTGCTCGCCGACCTCCCCACAAGGGGGAGGTTAAGTCTCCGATCGCTTTTGAAAGACCATCCCCATGACCTATGGCCCATATGAACAGATCGCCACGCAGATTGACGGCGGCATTCTCACGCTCACCTTGAACCGTCCGGACAAACTCAACGCCTTCACCGCGAAGATGATGAACGAGATGATCGACGTGTTCACGAAAGTGAATTCCGACGACTCCGTTGGTGCGGTGATCGTCACCGGCGCGGGCCGCGCGTTCTGCGCCGGTGCCGATCTTTCCGGCGGCGCGCGAACGTTCGACGCGACGACCAATCCCGATCGCAAGGAGCGCGATGCCGGCCCGGTCGACAGCGTGGACTGGAGCGATGAGCGCGTGCGCGATGGCGGCGGACGCGTGACGCTCGCGATCTATGAGTGCCTGAAGCCCGTCATCGCGGCGGTGAACGGGCCGTCGGTCGGCATCGGCACGACGATGCAGCTTGCCATGGATATCCGCATCGCCAGCAAGGACGCGAAGTTCGGCTTCGTGTTCGCGCGCCGCGGCATCGTTCCGGAAGCAGCGTCGAGCTGGTTCCTGCCGCGTCTCGTCGGAATCTCTCAGGCGCTGGAGTGGTGCTATTCCGGCCGCGTGTTCGGGCCCGATGAAGCGTTGAAGGGCGGTCTCGTCAGCGAGGTTGTCGATCCCCCGGAACTGATCGCGCGGGCGAAGACGCTGGCGCGCGAGATCATCGACAACACCGCGCCGGTCTCCATCGCGCTGATCCGCCAGATGATGTGGCGCGGCCTCGGCATGGACCATCCGATGGAAGCGCACAAGGTCGACTCGCGCGGCATCTATGCGCGCGGCGCATCGGCGGACGTGCGCGAGGGCGTGACCTCGTTCCTCGAAAAGCGTCCGGCGAAATTCCCGGAGAAAGTCTCGACCGGCATGCCGCGCTATTTCCCATGGTGGCAGCCGCGGAAATACTCGTAAGCCATCCCTGTCCTCACGGCGAAGTTATCGCGCGCTGCACCGCGCGCGGATAAGCTCGCGCGTGTGGGACGGGGAACAGCGACATGCGTCTTTCGAATTTGCAGGCGATCCTTCTCGGCGGCTTGATCGCGGGAACGGTCGATATCGGCGCGGCTTCGCTCATCAACATGCTGAGCCCGGTCTTCATCAGCCAGTTCATCGCGGGCGGCTTGCTCGGCAAGGCGGCGCTCACCGGCGGCCTGCAGACGGCCGCGCTCGGCGTCGCGCTGCAATGGGCGATGTCGATCGTCATCGCGGCGATCTATGTGTTCGCGAGCGGATGGTTGCCCATGCTGCGCCGGCAATGGGCGCTGTGGGGCATCCTCTACGGTATCCCGGTCTACTTCGTGATGACCTATGTCGTGGTACCGCTGTCGGCCTGGCATCGCGTCGCGAAATTCTCGCTGGTGCCGTTTGCGGAGAACATGGTGGCGATGATGGTCTTCGGCCTGATCGTGGCGTTCTTTGCGTCCAAGACTGAGTAGAACTCTTCCATTCAGCACAACTTGTCATCCCGGACATCTCATGTAGTGAGATGATCCGGGACCCATCGAGACATGTCACAATGGATCCCGGCTCTCGCTCCGCTCGGCCGGGATGACAAATTGAGCAGTTCCTCTTAGCGTTGGGGAATTAAGGTTGGGGATTTTGATGAAGCTATTCTGCACACTCGCAGCTTTTGCTGTCGTTGCCACACCCGCGCTTGCCGACGATTCCTCCGCCATGCTCGGCGCGGGCGGCATCGTGCTGACCAGGCAGGCCGATATCCGCATGGCGGTGGAGGATCTGCGGCTCAGTCCGAAGGCGGTGAACGTCCACTACGAGTTCATCAACGACGGCAAAAGCGACGTCGACACCATCGTCGCATTCCCGCTGCCCGATATCGACGTGCAGGAGTTCTACTACGAGCCGCTCGGCACGACGACCGATCACACGCCGAACTTCATGGACTTCAAGCTGACGGTCGATGGCAAGCCGGTCGACGCCACGGCGGAAGAGCGCGCGGTGAAGGACGGCAGGGACGTCACCGCGCAGGTAAAGGCCGCGGGCCTTCCGATCAACATCATCGGCGGCGAACTGGTGAAGAAGCTCGATGCGATGCCGGCGGCGCAACGCAAGGCGCTCGCGGCGCAGGGCATCCTCGAGATCGATGACGGCAACGAGGTGCACCCGCACTGGATCGCGCAGACCAAGTTCTGGTGGAAGCAGCATTTCCCGGCGGGCAAGACGGTCACGATCGAACACCGCTATCAGCCGGTCACGGGTCAGACCTTCTTCGGCGCGTATTCGATGCAGGGCGAGCAGGGTGCCTATTACGACAAGAACTTCTGCCTCGACGCGCCGACCAAAGCCACGCTACGCGCCAGGATCGCGGCGGTGACGAAGAAGCACGCCGACAGCGGCGACTATCTTGCGCAGTACACGACGGAGTTCGTGCTCAAGACCGCGAACAACTGGAAAGGCCCGATCGGCCGTTTCCATCTCACGCTCGACAAGCTGAAGCCCGACAACGTGCTGTCGCTATGCTGGAACGGCGATCTCAGGAAAACAGGCGCCACGACCTTCGAGGCGACGCGCGACAACTTCGCGCCGTCGAGCGACGTCAAACTTCTGGTGCTCGAAACGCCTTCGCCTCAGTGACGGCGAAAAAGGGCGCCCAGCAGACGGCGTAGCCAGCCCATATGCCCGGGCGCGACGTGGACATACCCGTCGTATTCGGAAACATACCGGCTTGAGACCAGATGACCCAGCATCGTTAGCCCTCACGGCGACAACAGACCGTACACGGATTATATGACGGTTTGACGCAGGCGCATAGTTCCCGCGCGCCGAAGGATCATCGTTGGCGGTGGAAGGTTAACAGCGTGTTAACGCTAGTGGCCGCCACCGGGATGCACGTCCTGCAACGGGCTCTGGTCCTGGCTGTTCGGCAGCGCGCGCATGCAGGCGCTGTGTCCGTTCGCCCAGCCGACACGATAGGCCTTGTCGGCATCGTACAGGGCGTCATCGCGCACCGTGTTGCCATGCCGCATGTTCGCCCCCTGTGCATTCGACGTCGCACAGCCGTCTTCATAGCCGAGACGGAAATTCGGCTGCTGGCGCAGCGCGCGGTCGGCGCGCGTCTCGAAGAACATGCATCCCGACAGCATCAGCACGGATGCGATGGCGATGGAAAGACGGGCAGGTCTGAACATTGGGCGGAAATCCTGTACGGCAGCGAACACTCTAGCAGTTTGCCAAGCTTAGCCAAGCGAAGCGCCGGAACAAAGCCAACGAGGGGGCGTTACGAAGGCGCAATTCGAACAGGGAATGCGCCATGACGTTGCTGAGCTCAATCAAGAAGGCGGGCCGCTCGGTCGGTCACGCCGTGAAGGGCACCGAACCCGGACCGGAAGAGATCGACATCCTCGACACGCTCAAGAAGGAGCATGAGGAAGCCGGTGAACTTCTCAAGAAGCTCGTGAACAGCGACAAGGCCGCGGAACGCAAAGCGACGCTGAAGAAGCTGAAAGCCGCGCTCGCGCCGCATCTGAAAGCGGAGGACCAGGTCGTCTACAAGGCCGTGCTGAAGCTGAAAGGCAAGAAGGAAAGGCAGGACGGCAACGAAGGCGAGATGGAGCATACGCTCGCGTCTCAGATGCTCGTCAAGCTGAGCAGAATTTCCAACGCGACGTCGCCGGAGTTTTCCGCAGCCGCGAAGGTGCTCAAGGAGCTCGTCGAACATCACGTTGAGGAAGAAGAGCGCAACATCTGGGCCGACGTGAAGGCCAATTTCTCCGACGAAGACCGTTGCGCCATGAACGTCGCGTTCGAGGCGGCGAAGAAGAAGGTCAAGATCCCGGCCTAGGGAACCATTCACCAGACCGGCCGTTAAACCCACGACAACAGGGGAATTTCACATGCGCTCACTTCTGCTCTGGGTTATCGGCATTCCGATCCCGATCATCATCATTCTCTGGCTCATCACCGGCCACGCCTGAGGGGTGAGATCATGGCCGACACGGTCGTCATCGCCGAACAGGGCGAAGAGAATACGGGCTACCGGTTCTCATGGGGCCTCGCGATCATGGGCGGCGTTATCGCGACAGCGGTGACGTTCTTCCTGCTGACGCTGGGCTCGGGTTTCGGGCTTCTGCTTACGCATCCCACGCTTCATGCGGCGCCGGCGTTTCTGACCGGCGGCGCGATCTATTTCTTCATCGCGCAGGCGTTCGGCTTCGTGGTCGGCGGCCATTTCACGGGGCGTCTGATCGGCCCGCTGCCGGAAAGTCCCGTGCAGGAAGAATTCCGGGCAGAGGCGCACGGCCTTGTCGCCTGGGCGGTGACGGTTCTGGCCACGCTCACGATGGTCGCATTCGTTGCGATGGCGGCGAATGCGGGCTCGGGTACGGCGGCGCTCTATGGCGTCTCGAACGGCAAAGTGGAGGCGACGCCGACAGCGTATCTGGTCGATGTCCTCTTCCGTCCCAATACGAATGCGCCGGAAGGTGCACGTGCCGAAGCAGCGCGCATTCTCGATGCCGGTCTTGCACGCGGCGAGCAGATCGCACCGGACGACAAGGACCGCTTGCAGACGATCGTCGCGAACGAAGCGAACATGACGCGCGACGCCGCGGCGGTGCGCATCGACAATCTCCAGGCCGATGTGCAGGCGAAGACGAAGAAGGCGGCCGACATCGCGCGCAAGACCGCGAGCTATACGAGCCTCTGGATCGCGGTCTCGATGCTGTTCGGTGCACTGGTGTCGATGATGGCCGCCGTCATGGCGCGCGAGGAAGACGACCGCGATTCCCTGAGCGCCTGACGGAACGCACGACTGTATCGAACGTTATCAAACTGGAACTTTTTCTCTGCTGGAGGAGATGAACGATGGTTGCTGTACGCCGCAAGAAATCTGCCCCGAAGAATCTGGATTCGCGCCTCGACGCGCTGCGCTCGGATATGGATGCGCTTCAGGACGACATGAAAGGTCTCGCCAGCGACGCCGGTGAAGTTGCGAACGATCGCGCCAAGATGGCGGTGCGCGCTGCGGAAGCGATTGCCGAACGCGCCTATCGCCTCGCGCAGGATTCCGTGACCCAGAAGGTCGACGACGTCGAAGCCTGGGCGAATGACAATCTCGATACCGCCCGCGACCAGATCCGCGAACAGCCGATCTCCGCGCTGCTCCTGTCGCTCGGCATCGGTGCGATCCTCGGCGCGATATTCCTGCGCTAGACGGCCATTTTTGCATTGGGAGCGGCCCGGAAGGTGTTCCGGGCCGCTTTCTTTTTAAGCCATTGAAAGTACGTGGTAATCCTCCGAAACAAGGAAAAAATACCTTTTTCTTATCGAACAGCACCAAAGTCGTAGGATAATACTCCTTATCAAGCGCTGCGCGAAAGCGGCGCCCAGGCATAAGGGGTTGAAATGGAATACATAATCGAGAGCGCCGTCGCCGGAACGTCCTGCCGGGCGAGCGTCGCACAGCTTTTGGTAGCGCAGGCCTATGACGTGGATCTGGAGGCGATGTGCTCGGCCAAGCGCAGCGATCCGCGCACCGCGCTTGCGCGGCAGATCGCGATGTATCTCAGCCATATCGTGCTGAAGATGAGCTTCACGCAGATCGGCGCTGCGTTCGGCCGCAAGCGATCGACGGCGTGCCATGCGCTGCATCTGGTCGAGAACATGCGCGACGATCCGGAGATCGATCGCACCTTGCTGCAGCTCGAAGTCCTGTTGCGCGAGACGGCCGGAGTCGCGGCATGATCGGCGGCAAGGAATTGGAGCGCGAGGCGCGGCGTGTCCTGCGCCGGATGGAAGGTGATGGCTCGGTTCTCACGCGGCTCGACGATGGGCGCTACGAATTGCTGCGCGACAGCAAGCCGGATCGTTCGCGCACGCGTGTGATGGCCGACGCGGTCGCGGGTTTTCGCGCGCGCGACTGGATCGTGCCGCGGGGCACGACACCGGAAAGCTTCGGCCTGAGTTCGTCCGGCTCTGCATGGCTCAGGCGCACGCTTGCGGATGGCGACCCGTACGAGCTTCAGCACCAGCTGCGCGTCAAGCGCCTGATCGTGGATCCCGACGGCGTGGAGCGCCTCGCCGACTCGAACGAAGCGGAATCTCCGCTCACCTGGCTGAAGACGCGCGGCATGATCGACACGGTGCAATGCGAAGCCGGTGAGCGGTTGCGCCGCGATTTCACGATTGCCCAGCTCGCGCCACGGCTCGGCATCGATCTCACGGCACCGATCGTGCTCGGCAAGCGCGGCGCCGACCGCGAGGCGCATTTCACAGAGACGGTCATCGCCGCGAAGCAGCGCTTCAGCCGCGCGATGAAGGCGGTGGGGCCGGGACTGAACGATCTTCTCTTCGATGTCTGCTGCCATCTCATGGGCCTTGAGGATGCCGAAGCCGGTTACGGCTGGCCCAAGCGCACGGGCAAGGTGGTGCTCACCATCGCGCTCGATCGTCTGGCCGCGCACTACGGCCTTGTCATCACTGGCCCGCGTCGCGCGCCGATGCGGAGCTGGCAGATGGAGTGATCTAAAGCCGCATCAGATAGCGATGTGTGCCGTCAAGAACGAGTTCGGACTTCTGGTTGTGCACCGTGGCCCGCATGGCGACGATGCCGGTGGTCTTCTGTCGCGTGAGTTCGGTGATGGTAAGGGCGGGATAAAGCGTGTCGCCGGCATAGACGCCTTTGAGGAATTTGGCGTTCACCTCGATGAAGCCGATCAGCTTTTCGCCGATCACATGCGGAAACAGGCCTGCGCCGGCGGCCGTGAAACTCAGCACCTGAAGCCCGTGGGCGAGGGGGCCGGGATGGCCCAGCCGCTTGCAGTATTCATCGTCGTAATGGATCGGATGGTTGTCGAGGCTGACGGTCTGGAACGCGGCGAAATTCGCCTCCGTCAGCGTGCGTGAGGCGCTTTTGAACACTTCACCGACGCGCAATTCATCGAACCCGCGCAGGGGCAATACGCGCCAGTCTTCGGCCGAGAAGGAATCCGTCATGGCCGGACTGTAGCGAGTCCGGCGCGCGCGACCTAGTCGCCGCTGCTGCGCGCGGGCCGGCTCTGCTCGATGTCCGCCTTCACCTGGGCGAGGCTGTGCACCGTCATCGCGCGGAAATTGTCCAGCAGGCTGAGCGAGGTGGCGCAGGCATGCGTGTTGTATTTGCAGAGGCTCGCGGGATCCTTGAGATCGGGCTGCACGGTCTTGGCGAGGGCCGTGACTTCATCCGGCACTCCGGCGCTCAAACCGCTGGGACGACCGAAGCCGAGATCCGGCTCGTGCGGCATCAGAAGGGCCACCAGTCCAATCCAGAAGATCGCGCGGAAGATCATCGCCGGTCCTGCTCGTTTCGTCGCGAGGAAGATGGCGCGCTGCCCTTTGCCGGGGCTTGAAACCAATCGGTAAAGTTCGATGCAGTTGGGTTAACGCGCCCGTTTCCCGCACTTAGGCAGAACGCGGCGTTGCGCAATTCGTTTCCGCTTGAATCAAATTCGTCTCAACAGCGCTGCAATGTTGATTCAGCTTTGATTCAAAGTTTAGGCAATTGGGGCAAAAAACTATGCAGCGGCGGGCAAAGAGATCGTCGCCGTGAAGCCGTTGCCTGCGGCGCTTTCGATCGCGAGCGCGCCGCCATGCGCTTCCGCGAACGCATGCACCAGTGTGAGGCCAAGGCCTGCGCCCGAGGTGTGATCCGTCATGCCGCGGCCGCCCTGCTCGAACGGCAAAAGGATGCGCGCGATATCGTCCTGCGCCACGCCCGGGCCATTGTCGGCGACGCGGATGCAGATGCGATCGCCGTCGCGCATGACCGAAAGATCGATCCGCCCGCCCGCTGGGGTGAAGTTCACGGCGTTGTCGAGCAGGTGGGCGAGCATGCCGGAGAAAACCGCCTCGTCCGCATCGACGACGAAGTCCAGCGCCGCGCTGACCTCGACCGTCAAATTCCTTGCCGCCGCCTTTGCCTCGAAGCTGCCATACGCCGACCACAGCGCCGCGCCGGCATCGATGCGTGCGCGGCGAAGTTCGTAGCGCCCCGCGGACAGCTTGGTCAGATCGAGGATCTG
>Ga0335075_10001896_pt1 | contig 34011 bp, 29 predicted proteins | sample Lox_Sample_24_FD_206723 | JGI IMG/M metagenome (GOLD analysis project Ga0335075, IMG submission 206723) | Soil microbial communities from Loxahatchee National Wildlife Refuge, Florida, United States - Lox_Sample_2.4 | ecosystem: Environmental > Terrestrial > Soil > Wetlands | place: USA...
CGACTGCAACATCGCACCCCTGTGCCGGCGACATCACCGGGCGAAGACCCATACGCGATGGCGCTACGACAAGGTCGACGACACCTCGTTCGTCTGGCGAAGTCCGAACGGGCTCTCCTTCGGACGCGACCACCACGGCACGATCCCGCTCGAGACCCTGCAGCCCTGACCGGCACCCGCCCGTCAGGGCTACAGGCACGCCCTGCCCACGCTGGTTGAGGTGCGAGCGGAGCGAGCCTCGAAACCCGGTGAACCGAACGACCGCGTCGACCAGAGGCTGCTTCTCACCTCGCCGGGTTTCGAGGCTCAGGACTTCGTCCTTCGCGCCTCAACCACCGGGCAGGCTCAGGACTTCGTCCTTCGCGCCTCAACCACCGGGCAGGCTCAGGACTTCGTCCTTCGCGCCTCAACCACCGGGCAGGCTCAGGACTTCGTCCTTCGCGCCTCAACCAGCGGTGGGCCGAGGCCGGAGCGACGGTTAGGTGAGCAGGTCCCGGACGGCGAGCGAGGCGAAGACCATGGCGCTACCGAGGGGGGCGCCCGGGCCGGGGTAGACGCCGCCGAAGACGGAGGCGGCGGAGTTGGACGAGGCGTAGAGGCCGGGGATGGGGGAGGCGTCCTCGCGGAGGACCCGTCCCGCGGCGTCGGTGACCAGGCCGCCCTTGGTGCCGAGGTCGGAGAGGACGAACCGTGCTGCGTAGTACGGCGGCTGGTCGCACGGGGTCAGGGCGGTGCCGGGGCCGCCGGTGAAGAACGTGTCGTACTCGTCCTCGCCGCGGCCGAAGTCCTCGTCGACACCCTTCTCGCAGAGCACGTTGAACCGCTCCACCGACTCGGCCAGCGCGTCGGCGGGCAGGCCGGTGGCCGCGGCGAGCTCCTCGATGCTCTCGGCTCGCACCCAGGTGCCGGCGGCGAGGTGCTCCGCCGGGTCGCCCTCGGGCATCGCGATGGCCGGCAGCCGGCCGCCCTCGCGGGAGTCGAAGACGAACCACGACGGGATCCGGTCGGCCGACGCGGCCATCTCCCGGCCGAACCGGTCGTAGGGGAGGCACTCGTTGGCGTACCGACGGCCGGTCGCGTCGACCATCAGCCCGCTGCGGAAGCCCAGCGTGAAGGACCCGCCGCCGTCCGGCTGCTCCAGCCCGGGGCAGAACCAGCCGACCCCGCTGAAGTCGGTCGCCGCGCCGATCGCCACCGCCGCCTCGATCGGCTCGCCGGTGTTGGTCTCGCGGGGCGCCATCGTCCACGCCACCTGCCCGGGTACGCCGTGCTCCGCGCGCAGCGACGCGTTCCCCTCGAAGCCGCCGGCGGCCACGAGTACGCCGCGCGACGCATCCAGCGTCACCGGCCCCTCGGGCGTCATCGCGGCGACACCGACCACCCGGTCGCCGGAATCGGAGAGGACGAGCCCGGTGACGGGCAGGTTCGTGCGCAGCTCGCCGCCGGCCTCGACGTACAGCGTCGCGAGCCGGGCGATCAGTGCCTGGCCGCCGCTCAGCGTGCTGCGCCCACCCTCGCCGGCGCGGTCCCGCTCGACGGGCGGCCGCACCAACGCTGCGACCTCGGCCGGCAGCTCGGCGCGCTTGACGTTCAGCGGCTGGATCGAGCGGCCCATCGGGACCCGGCCGGGCGCGTCGTAGTACTCCGCGAAGGGCAGCCACTCGAACGGCAGGCCCGCCGCCTCGAGCTCGGCCACCAGCTCGGGCGCGTGGGCGAGGAACGCCTCGATCCTCGTCCCGTCGGGCGACTCCAGGATGGCGCCGAGGTAGGACCGCGCGCCGTCGGTCGAGTCGGCGATGCCCGCCCGCTGCTGGACCTCGCTGCCGGGCAGCCAGCAGGCGCCTCCGGAGTACGCCGAGGTGCCGCCGATCAGCTCGGTCTTCTCGACCACCACCGTGCGCAGTCCGGCCCGGGCGGCGAGCAGTGCCCCGGTCATCGCCCCGCCGCCGGAGCCCACCACGATCACGTCGTACTCGTCCGTTGTCGTCACGCGCTGAATCTAGAACAGGTTCTAGCGATGTGAAACCCACTGGCGCGGGCTGGGATGATGGGGGCGCTGTGAAGATCACCTATCCGTCCGAGCTGCCCGTCAGCCAGCGCAGGGACGACATCGCCGAGGCCATCCGGGACCACCAGGTCGTGATCGTCGCGGGCGAGACCGGCTCCGGGAAGACGACCCAGCTGCCCAAGATCTGCCTCGAGCTCGGCCGCGGGGGCGGTACGGGATCCGGGGGAGGCCTGATCGGGCACACCCAGCCGCGGCGGATCGCCGCGCGCTCGGTCGCGGAGCGCATCGCCAGCGAGCTCGGCACCGAGCTGGGCGGCGCGGACGGCGTCGTCGGCTACCAGGTCCGGTTCACCGACCGGACGTCGCGGTCCACCCGGGTCAAGCTGATGACCGACGGCATCCTGCTCGCCGAGCTGCAGCGCGATCGCGACCTGAAGAAGTACGACACGATCATCATCGACGAGGCCCACGAGCGCAGCCTCAACATCGACTTCCTGCTCGGCTACCTCAAGCGCCTCCTCCCGCGCCGGCCCGACCTGAAGCTGGTCATCACCAGCGCGACCATCGACGTCGACCGGTTCGCCCGGCACTTCGACGCCCCCGTCGTCGAGGTGAGCGGGCGCACCTACCCCGTCGAGGTCCGCTACCGGCCGCTGCTGGATCTCCAGGAGGACGACGAGGACGGCGAGGCGATCGTCCGCGACCAGACCGAGGCCATCGTCGACGCGGTCAAGGAGCTCTCCGCGGAGGGGCCGGGCGACGTCCTCGTCTTCCTGCCCGGCGAGCGCGAGATCCGCGACACCGCCGAGGCCCTCGGCGACCTCGCCTCCCGCCCCGGGAGCCTGGAGATCCTGCCGCTCTACTCCCGGCTCTCCGCCGCCGAGCAGCACCGGGTCTTCTCCTCCCACGGCAACGCCGTACGGCGCGTCGTGCTCGCCACCAACGTGGCCGAGACCTCGCTGACCGTCCCGGGGATCAAGTACGTCGTCGACACGGGCGTCGCGCGCATCTCGCGCTACTCCCTGCGGACCAAGGTGCAGCGGCTCCCCATCGAGCCGATCAGCCAGGCCTCGGCCAACCAGCGCTCGGGCCGCTGCGGCCGCGTCGAGGCCGGCATCGCGATCCGGCTCTACTCCGAGGAGGACTTCGAGAGCCGCCCGGAGTTCACCGACCCCGAGATCCTGCGCACCAACCTGGCCAGCGTCATCCTGCAGATGGCCTCGCTCGGCCTCGGCGACCTCAGCCGCTTCCCGTTCGTCGAGCCGCCCGACAAGCGCAACGTGCAGTCGGGCGTGCAGCTGCTGGAGGAGCTCGGCGCGCTTCGGGTCTCGACAGGCTCGACCACCACGAACCTGACCAAGCTCGGGCGGCGGCTGGCCCGGCTGCCGATCGACCCGCGCCTGGCTCGGATGATCCTCGAGGCCGAGCGGCTCGGCTGCGTGCGCGAGGTGATCGTCATTGCGGCCGCCCTCTCGCTGCAGGACCCGCGCGAGCGGCCCGAGGAGTCGCGCGCTCAGGCCGACCAGCTGCACGCCCGGTTCAAGAACGAGACCAGCGACTTCCTCACCTGGCTCAACCTGTGGCGGCACCTCAAGGAGCAGCAGCGGGAGCTCTCGGGCAGCGCGTTCCGCCGGATGTGCAAGCGCGAGTTCCTCAACTACCTGCGGGTCCGGGAGTGGCAGGACTTCGAGTCCCAGCTGCGCCAGGTCTGCAAGGAGATGAAGATCCAGGTCGGCCAGCCCGCGGACAACCCGGACGCCGACGGCATCCACCAGGCGCTGCTCTCCGGCCTGCTCAGCCACATCGGGCTGCTGGAGGAGAAGGACAAGGAGCGCCCCGGTGGCCGCCGCCCGATGCGCGAGTACCTCGGTGCCCGCGGTGCCCGCTTCGCGATCTTCCCCGGCAGTGTCCTGGCCCGGAGGAACCCCCAGTTCCTGATGGCCGGCGAGCTCGTCGAGACCAGCCGGCTCTGGGCGCGCCAGAACGCCGCCATCAAGCCCGAGTGGGCCGAGCGGCTCGGCGGCGACCTGGTCAAGCGCACCTACTCCGAGCCGCACTGGTCCAAGAAGCGCGCGGCCGTGATGGCCCATGAGCGGGCCACGCTGTACGGCGTACCCCTCATCGCCGACCGGTTGATCTCCTACGGCAAGGTCGACCGCGAGCTGTCCCGCGAGCTCTTCATCCGCCACGCTCTCGTGTACGGCGAGTGGCACACGCGGCACCGGTTCCTCGCCGAGAACCAGCGCCTCCTGGAGGAGGCCGCCGAGCTCGAGCACAAGGCGCGGCGCCGCGACCTCGTGGTCGACGAGCACACCCTCTTCGACTTCTACGACGCGCGCGTCGGCCGCGACGTGGTCAGTGGCGCCCACTTCGACCAGTGGTGGAAGCAGACCCGGCGCGAGCAGCCCGACCTGCTCACCTTCGACCCCGCGATGCTCACCCACGACACGGTCGAGGAGGTGACCGAGGCCGACTACCCCGAGCAGTGGCAGGCCGACGAGAGCCTGACCTTCTCGATCAGCTACCACTTCGAGCCCGGTGCGGCGGACGACGGCCTCACCATCGACGTGCCGGTCGCGACCCTCAACCGGGTCGAGGCCGACGACTTCTCGTGGAACGTCCCCGGCCTGCGCCACGAGCTGGTCACCAGCCTGATCCGCAGCCTCCCGAAGAACCTCCGGGTCAGCTTCGTGCCCGCGCCCGACAAGGCACGGGAGTTCCTCGCGACCGTCCCGGCGGGGGAGGAGCCGCTGCTCGACGCGCTCGAGCGCTGGTGCCGCTCCACGGCCGGCGTGGTCGTCCCGCGCGAGGCGTGGGACTGGTCGAAGGTGCCCGAGCACCTGCGGCCGACGTACCGCGTGGTCGACGAGGGCGGTCAGGAGCAGGCCCGCGGCAAGGACCTGGAGGCGCTGAAGGCACCCCTGCGCGGCCAGTTCGCCGAGGCGATGGCCGAGGTCGCGACCGACAGCGGGCTGGCCCGCACCGGCGAGACGTCGTGGACGTTCGGCACGATCGAGCGGTCGTTCACCCAGAAGCGCGCCGGCCACGAGGTGCAGGCGTTCCCCGCTCTGGTCGACGAGGGCACGAGCGTCGGGCTGCAGGTCTTCGGCTCCGCGGAGGAGGCCGACGCCCGGCACCGTCTCGGCGTACGACGCCTCCTGCTCCTCGGCACGGCATCGCCGGTGAAGGCCGTCCTGGACGGACTCTCCAACGCCGAGAAGCTGGGCCTCGCGGGATCGCCGTACCCCAGCGTGGCCGAGCTCCTCGAGGACTGCCGCGCGGCCGTCGTCGGTGCCGTCGTCGACGCCCGCCCGCCCGTCCGGGACCTGCAGGCGTACGACGCCCTCCGCGCCGAGGCCGCCCGCGACCAGGAGGCCGCACTGCGCGGGCTGCTGGCCGACGTGATCCGGGTGCTGGACGCCTGGCGGCAGGCCGAGAAGGCGCTCAGCGGCCGGGCCGACATGACGGTGCTGACCGCGCTGACGGACATGAAGGCGCAGCTCGGCCGGCTGGTGCACCGCGGGTTCGTCGGCGAGGCGGGGCCGGTGCAGCTGCGCCGCTACCCGACGTACCTCGCGGCGCTGCAGCAGCGCCGGGCCAGGCTCGACGAGGGCGGCCAGGCGGCCGGGCGCGACCGGATGCTGATGGACCGGATCGGCGAGCTGCAGGACGCCTACCTCCACCAGCTCGCCGCGCTGCCCGACGGCCGGCCGCCGGGGGAGCGGCTGCGCCAGGTGCGCTGGATGCTGGAGGAATACCGGGTCTCGCTGTGGGCGCAGCAGCTCGGCACGCCCACCCCGGTCAGCGACCAGCGGATCCGACGTACGCTCGCCGGATGACGAGGCAGCACCACCGCCCGATGAGGCCGGGCGACCGGTTCTTCGACGACCTGCTCGGCGGCACCGACCCCGCGCTGGTCAGCGAGGCCGCCGACCGGGCGGCCACGCTGCTCGTGCGTGGTGCCCGCGACAGCGGCGACAGCGCGGTCGCCGAGCGGCTGCTCCGGCTGGCCGACTCCGAGGGCATCGAGACGATCGCCGAGCTGTGGGCCGGGTCGCCCGCCGACTCCCTCGCCGGGTGCCTGTGGCGGCTCTTCGTCCTCCGGGCGTGGGTGTACGCCGACCCGGTGAGCGCCGCGCACGAGTTCGAGGATGGGCGGGCACGCGCCCAGGTCGCCCGGGTGGTCGCCGGGGTGGCCGAGCCGCCCGGTCCCGACGAGCTGAAGGCGATGGTCGACCAGGTGCTGACGGGCATCGCCGCCGGCGACTTCGCCGACGTGCTGTTCCGGGCCGCGGCCTTCGCGCGTGTCGTCGCCGCCGGCCGGGCCGGCCGCCCCGGGAGTGACGACGCCGACGTACGCCGGATGCTGCTGGTCTCCGAGCAGCTCGAGGCGGCGGGCCACCTGGAGCTCGAGCACCGCCTCGCCTGAGCCGGTTCTGAGAGCCTCTTCACAGGCTGCTCGCGCCGCCTCCCGGAACAACCGGACGTGACCTATGGTTGGCAACTGAGCACGTCGGGCCGTGGCAGCCCCGGGTCCCAAAATAAGCCGCTACGAGCGGCCACGCGCCGTGAGGCGCTCCCGGTCCGGCGTGTTCTCTACTCTTCGGGCATGCGCCGTCTGCTCTCCCGCCTGCGTCGACCTGCTCGAGCCACGACCGACGAGATCGCCTACGCCCCGCGACCGGACGGCCGGCCCGACCCGGGCGAGGTCGTGTGGGGGTGGGTGGCCTACGAGGACGACCCCCGCCAGGGCAAGGACCGCCCGGTCCTGATCATCGGTCGCCGCGGCGACTCGCTGCTCGGGCTGATGCTGACCAGCAAGGACCACGACCGCGACGCCGCCGACGAGGCGCGGCACGGTCGGCACTGGATGGACGTCGGCACCGGCGGCTGGGACCGCCAGCGGCGGCCCAGCGAGGTGCGGCTGGACCGCCTCCTGGTGCTCGACCCCGGATCGGTACGCCGCGAGGGAGCGGCGCTGGAGCGCGGCATCTTCGACGGCGTGATCAACGCCGCTCGACCGTTCCTCGCCTGAACCGGTCCACATTCGTGGCGTGTCGGTAGGGTGTGCCCGGCGTGGGGGACGGCAGTGACAGGAGTGGGTACGGTGGCGGCGAGGCGTGTACGACGGGTCCTGGCGGCCACCTTGGCCCTGGCCGTCTCACTGAGCCTGGCTGCCTGCCAGAGCGAGTCCGGCCCCGACCCGGACCCGACGCCCACCACGGCCGCCACGCCGGAGAAGACCCGGTTCACCTTCGGCGTCTGGGGCACCGAGCCCGAGATCGCGGCGTACGAGTCGATGGTCGCGGGGTTCAACGAGAACTCCGAGCTGAGCCAGGTCGAGCTGGTCGCCTACCCCGACAACGCCGCCCTCGAGGCGGCCGTCCGGGCCGGCGGCAAGGCCGCGCCCGACGTGTTCCTGGCCGACCGTGACGACCTGGTCTGGCTGCGCGAGGGCGAGCTCAACCTGCCTGTCGACGAGCTGCTCGACGAGCGCGGCATCGACTTCGGCGACCAGTACTCCCGGGCCGCGCTGGAGGCTTTCTCCGCGGAGCGTCGGCTGCAGTGCATGCCGTACGCCGTCTCGCCGACCGTCGTCTTCTACAACTCCCGGCTCGTCAACTTCGAGCGGATGAGCGCGCGCGGCCTCCAGGTGCCCGCGGACACCAACAACCGGTGGTCCTTCGACCAGTTCGAGGAGGCCGCCCGGTTCGCCACCCGCAAGCGCCGCGGCAGCAAGGGCGTGCACGTCGACCCGACGACCCGGGCGCTGGCGCCGTTCATCTACTCCGGGGGCGGCCAGCTCTTCGACGACGAGGACGAGCCCACGTCGCTGGCGTTCTCCGACGAGAGCTCGCGCGAGGCCCTGACCCGCACGCTCGCGCTGCTGCGCGACCCCACGGTCACCCTGTCCGAGCAGCAGCTCCAGCGGCGTACGGCGCTGGAGTGGTTCAAGCGCGGGAAGCTCGGCATGATCACCGGCTCCCGGGCGCTGGTGCCCGAGCTGCGCGCGGTCGAGGGTCTGCGGTTCGACGTCATGCCGATGCCGACTCTCGACTCCACCGCGACGGTCGGGGACTTCACCGGGGCCTGCATCACCGCCGGCGGGGGGAGCGTCCCCGAGGCGGCCGACTTCCTGATCTACGCGCTCTCGACCGACGCGGTCAGCCAGGTGGCGCGCTCCGGCTACATCGTCCCGGTCAACCAGGAGGTCGCGCTCACCGACGACTTCCTGCAGCCGGACCGCCAGCCCGAGCACGCCGCGGTGTTCACCGCCGCCATCCGCTCGCTGCGGATCCCGCCGCGCATCGACGTGTGGCCGGCGCTGGACCGCGCCGTCGCGCCGCTGCTCGACGAGATGTTCACGGTGCCGGTCCTCGACGACCTCGAGGACCTCACGACGCGCATCGACGAGGCGTCGCGGACCGTGCTCGACCCGGTGGACCCGGACGAGGAGTCCGAGGACCCGGACGGCACCGAAGGCACCGACGGACCGGAGTAGCCGGGGCTACTCCGCCGGGGGCTCCTGGTCGCCGCGCAGGATGGCGTCGACGAGCACCGGACCGGTCAGCTCGACCTGCCACCGGCGTGCCCCGAGGGCGGTGAGCGCGGCGTCGACGTCGCGGGCGAGCTGCTCGGGCTCGCGGGTGCGCGGCGGCGCCCAGAGCGTACGGCGCAGGTAGTCCGGGGTGAGCAGGTTCTCGACCGGCAGGTGGTGCTGCTCGGCCAGGGCCGCCATCGCCTCGCGGGCCAGGGCCAGGCGCCGGGCGGCGACCGGGTCCTTCTCGGCCCAGGCGCGGGGGAGCGGGGGACCGTCGCCGCGCGGGGAGCGGGCCGGCAGGTCGTGCTCGTCGAGCTCGGCGACCTTGGTGAGCGCCGCGACCCAGCGGGCGGAGTAGCGCTCCGCGCCGCGACCGTGGAAGCCCTTGGTGCCCAGCAGGGCCGCGCGGTCGGACGGCATCGCCTGGGCGGCGGCGACGATGGCGGCGTCGGGGATGATCCGACCCGGAGTGACGTCGCGCTGCTCGGCGAGCTCGTCGCGGGTCAGCCACAGCTCGCGCACCGCGCCCAGGCCGCGCCGGCCGCGGACCCGGTGCATGCCGGAGGTACGCCGCCACGCGTCGACGCGCGGGGTCGGCTCGAAGTGCCGCAGGTGGTCGAACTCCTGGCGCGCCCACTCGGCCTTCCCGGCCTCGTCGAGCTCGCGGCCCAGCGCCTCGCGGAGCTCGGCCAGCACCTCGACGTCGAGGGCGGCGTACTCCAGCCACGGCTCGGGCAGCGGCCGGGTCGACCAGTCGACCGCCGAGTGCTCCTTCTTCATCCGGAAGCCGAGCACCGTCTCGACCAGGGTCGCCAGCCCGACCCGCGGGTGGCCGAGCAGCCGGCCCGCGAGCTCGGTGTCGAAGAGCGCGTCGGGCCGCAGCCCGAGCTCGGCCAGGCACGGCAGGTCCTGGGTCGCGGCGTGCAGGATCCACTCGGTGCCGGCGAGGGCCTCGGCCAGCGGGGCCATCGACTCGAAGCCGATCGGGTCGATGAGCGCCGTACCGCTGCCCTCGCGGCGCAACTGGACGAGGTAGGCACGGTTGGAGTAGCGGTAGCCGGAGGCCCGCTCGGCGTCGATGGCGACCGGTCCGGTGCCCGCGGCGAGCAGGCGACAGAACTCCTCGAGGGCCGGCGGGGTGTCGATGATCGGGGGCAGGCCGTCGCGCAGGGTCAGCAGCGGCGCGGGCTCGGCCTGCGGTTCGGGTTCGGCCTCGGTCTCCGGGGCGTCGTCCAGCGTGGGTTCGGCGGGCTCGGGCATCAGCGGGACGTGCCTCGGTGCCCGCGCCGGCTCGGCATCACGGCGACCCCGTCGGGCACGGGCGGCAGGCCGACGGCCGTGCAGAGCAGCTCGCCCCACGCCTCGACGTGGGGGCCGACGTCGAGCGGGCCGTCGTCGGCGGCGACCGGCGTCCACGAGGCGCGGATCTCGATCTGGGCGGTGCCGTCCTCGTCGGCCATCCCGCCGAAGCTCTCGGTCGCGACCCGGGTCACCGTGCCGGAGATGGCGGCGTACGACGCTCCGTGGCCGCCGAGCGCATCCGTCAGCCACGTCCAGCCCACGTCGGCGAGCATCGGGTCGGTGATCAGGTCGCCCTCGATGTCGGCGCGGGCGTAGGCGACGCAGCGGAACGTGCCGCCCCAGGCGTCGTTGCCGGCCGGGTCGTGGAGCAGGATCAGCCGGCCGGTGCCGAGATCGGTGTCGTCGACGGTGACGTCGGCGGACACCGCGGCGGCGTACGGGGCGATCCGCTGGGGCGCGGGCATCTCCTCGCAGAGCACCTCCGGCCGCAACCGGGCCGCCTGCATACTGGCGACGGCGGACCGGAACTCCGCGGGGCTGCCCTCCGCACCCGTGTCCGGGTGCGTCTCCTGACGCACGACCATGGCTCCACAGTAGGTCCGCACCGCTCGAACCGATGTGCGAACACGCCGGGGCAGGTGTCACCCTTGCGGTCGTGAGCACCGAGAACCACCGCCCTGACCTCTCCGAGAGCGCCTTCCTGAAGGCGGCGCGGGGCGAGCCGGTGCCGCACACGCCGGTCTGGTTCATGCGCCAGGCCGGCCGCTCCCTGCCCGAGTACCTCCGCGTCCGCGAGGGCGTCGGCATGCTCGAGTCCTGCATGGACCCCGAGCTGGTCGTCGAGATCACGATGCAGCCGGTCCGCAGGTACGGCGTCGACGCGGCGATCTTCTTCTCCGACATCGTGCTCCCGCTGAAGGCCGTCGGGGTCGACCTCGACATCAAGCCCGGCATCGGCCCGGTCGTCGCCGAGCCGGTACGCACCCTGGCCGACGTCGAGCGGATCCCCGACCTCACCCCGGACCAGGTCCCGTTCATCACCGAGGCGGTCCGCGGGCTCGTGGGCGAGCTGGGCGGCACGCCGCTGATCGGCTTCGCGGGCGCGCCGTTCACGGTGGCGTCGTACCTCGTCGAGGGCGGGCCGTCGAAGGAGCACGCCAAGACCAAGGCGATGATGTTCGGCGCGCCGGACGTCTGGGACGCCCTGATGCGCAAGATCGCCGACATGGCGGCGGCGTACCTGGAGGTCCAGGTCGCGGCGGGTGCCTCCGCCGTCCAGCTCTTCGACTCCTGGGCGGGCGCGCTGACGCCGGCCGACTACCGCGAGCACGTGATGCCGCACTCGGCTCGGGTGCTGGAGCGGGCGGGCGCGCTCGGCGTGCCGCGCATCCACTTCGGCGTCGGCACCACCAACCTGCTCGGCCTGATGGGCGAGGCCGGGGCCGACGTCGTCGGCGTCGACTGGCGTACGCCGCTCGCCTCGGCCATCCCGCTCGTCGGCGACCGCGGAGTGCAGGGCAACCTGGACCCGACCCTGGTCTTCGCCCCCACCGAGGTGATGACCGCCCGGGCCGCCGAGGTGATCGAGGCCGGCCGTGCCGCGAAGGGCCACATCTTCAACCTCGGGCACGGCGTGATCCCGTCCACCGACCCCGACCAGCTGGCCCGGCTGACGGAGTTCGTGCAGTCCTACGAGGTCTGAGGAGCTCCCGGACGCCGCCGCAGGCGGCGCAGGAGCGGCCAGCCCGGGATCGCGAGGACGAGCAGGACCACCGCCCACGGCAGCACCGCGCCGAGGAAGGTGGCGAGGCCGACGCCGAACTTCTTCAGCGCGTCCCACCCGGCGTCCAGGCCGCTGAGGAACCCGGCCTCGTCCTTCTCCCGCTCGGTCGCGTCCTGCTTCGAGGTGCGCTCGACGGAGACCGAGATGGTCGACATCGAGGTCTGGTCGGCCAGCACGTCCTGCTGCTTCTCCAGCGAGGCGAGGTCGGCCTGGCGCTGCGAGAGCTGGGCCTCGATGGCGACGATGTCGCGGATGCTCTCGGCGCGGTCCAGGAGCAGCGCGATCCGCTCGATGCTGCGGCGCTGGACCCGCACCCGGATGTCGACGTCGAGGACCTGGGTCGTGACGTCCTTGCTGTCCGAGCCGGAGGAGATCAGGTCGCCGGCGCCCTCGAGGGCCGTCATCGCCTCCGCGAACCGGTCGCTCGGGATCCGGAGCACCAGGCGCGAGCGGACGACCTCGCCGCTCTTGTCGATCTCGGTGTTCTTCTGCTCCACCTCGCCGGCGAAGCGGTCCGCGACCTTCTCGACGTCGAAGAGCGCCTGGGCCGCGTCCGGACTGCGGAGCGCGACGTTGCCGGTCGAGATGACGGCGCGCTCGACGGCGGCGTCGGTCGCGTGGGCGGCCTCGTCGGCGGCGGCCCCGACCGCGTTGTCGAGGAGGGCCGGCGCGTCGGCGTCCTCGGCGATCGCGGCGCGGCTCTCGGCCGACTCGCCGCCCCCGCCGCCCCCGCTGTCCCCGTCCGACGCCCCGTCGCCGCCCGAGGAGCACGCGCCGAGGACGAGCAGGGCGGCGGCGGTGACGGCGGCGAGGGTGCGTCTCATGTCCGGTGGGACGGGGCCGGCGCCGGGGTGGTTCCGTCGTGGGAGCGGGCGTGGTCGACGAGGGCGCTGGTCAGGGCGCGCACGGTGAGTGGGACGTGCTGCTGGCGACGCTGCCGGAGCACCAGCGTCACGGACGTCGCGTCGTGCCGCAGCGGACGGTGGGTGATCAGGCCGGCCCGCTCCAGCGGGTCGCCGACCACGCTGTAGTGGGGGAGCACGGTGAGCCCGAGGCCCTCGGCGACCATGATCTTCCCGAGCTCGGCGCCGTCGGTCGTGTAGGAGATCTCCGGCATGGCCGAGCCGAAGAGCCGGTGGGCGAAGCGGTGCATCAGATAGCCGGCGCGCATCGCCACGAACGGTTCGGCGCGCAGCTGGTCGGTCGTGATCTCGTCGTACGACGCCAGCGGATGGCCCGCGGGCAGCACCGCGACGGGCCGCCCGTGGACGAGCGCGCGGTCGACCAGGTCGGGCGGGGCGTCGTCGCCGGCGAGCACGTTGACCAGGCCGAGGTCGAGGGCGCCCTCCTGCAGCCCCTGGTCGATCTCGCCCTGTTGGATGTTCAGCACCTCGACCGTGCTGCCGGGATGGGCGGCCCGGAAGTCGCGGACCGCCGGGACCAGGACCGTCGAGGTCGCGGTGCTGACCGTCCCGACCCGGACGACGTGGTGTCCCGCGGCCTGGTCGCCGGCCGCCGTCCGGAGCCGGTCGACGGCTTCCAGCACCTCCACCATGTTCTGCAGCAGCTCGCGGCCACGGCGGCTGATCCGGGCGCCGGATCGGCGCCGGTCCAGGAGGGTGACGCCGAGCTCGCGCTCCAGCTTGGAGACGGCCTCGCTGAGCGCGGGCTGCGAGACGTGCAGTCGCTCGCTGGCCTTGCGGAGCGACCCGTGCTGGGTCACGGCGGCGATGTACTCGAGCTGCTCGATGCGCACGGGTGCCTCCTGTGGATCATGAACCTTGTAAGTCGATCGAGACAATTGGATTAGAGGTCGACTGTAGCGCTCCCGCTCGCGGTGATCGGCAGAACCGATCACCCGGTCGATGTGATCTGCCGCCTGATGGATCGTTCCGCCTTGCATCCGAGCGAATAGTGCAGCAATCTGATAAACATAAGTGGTCAAGCAGAGGAGTTGCCCCGATGAACGCATCGACCGGTCCGGCGACGCTCGCCCCTGCGCGGGTGCCGGTCCTCGACGCCGCGTCGGCGGTGGCGACCGCGGCTCGCGTCGCCGAGGAGCTCGCGCTGGGTGCCGCCGAGCGCGACGCGCAGCGGGTCCTCCCGGCCGAGGAGCTCGACGCCCTGTCCCGCTCCGGCCTGCTCGGCATCACCGTCCCGGCGGCGTACGGCGGCCCCGGGCTGGGCGCAGCCACGGTCGCCGAGGTGATCCGGCTGCTGGCCACCGGCGACCCCAACGTCGCGCAGATCCCGCACAGCCACTTCGTCTACGTCAACGCGCTGCGCGAGCAGGGCACCCGCGAGCAGCAGGAGTTCTTCTTCGGCGAGGTCCTGGCCGGCCGGCGGTTCGGCAACGCCCAGTCCGAGGTCGGGACGAAGCACGTCCGCGACTTCCGCACCACGCTGCGGCCCGCCGGCGACGGCCTGTGGATCCTGGACGGGGAGAAGGGCTACAGCACCGGTGCGCTGTTCGCCGACTGGATCCCGGTGCTCGCCCACCTCGGCGAGGACGGTCCGATGCACGTCGCCTGGGTGGAGCGGCGCGCCGACGGGGTCGGCGTCGTCGACGACTGGGACGGCATGGGCCAGCGCACCACGGCCAGCGGCACGGTCCGGCTGGCCGGCGTCCGCGTGCCGGCGTCCCGGATCACCCCGTGGCACCTGACCTTCGACGCCCCGCAGACGTACGGCGCCTTCGCCCAGCTGGTGCACGCCGCGATCGACGCCGGCATCGCCCGGGCCGCGCTGGGCGAGGCCGCCCGGTTCGTGACCACCAGGAGCCGGCCGTACCCCGACGCCGGTGTCGAGCGGGCCGCCGAGGACCCGCTCGTCGTCCAGGCGTTCGGCGAGATGGAGCTCGCCGTGCGCGCGGCCGAGGCACTGCTCGCGGAGGCCGGACGAGCGGTCGAGGCCGCCGACGCCGGGTTGTCGGTCGAGAGCGTCGGTGCGGCCAGCCTGGCGGTCGCCGCGGCCCGGGCCTCGACGAGCGCCGCCGCGGTCGAGGTGACCAGTCGGCTCTTCGAGGTCGCCGGCACCCGCTCGGCGCTGGCCTCGCTCAACCTCGACCGGCACTGGCGCAACGCGCGCACGCACACCCTGCACGACCCGGCCGCCTGGAAGGTCCAGCACCTCGGCCGCTACGCCGTGGCCGGGACGCTCCCGCCCAACCACGGCCAGATCTGAGACGAAAGGCGACACCATGAGCACGCTGAAGTTCCACTGGTTCCTGCCGACCAACGGCGGCGACGGCCGCAACGTGGTCGGGGGCGGTCACGGTGTCGAGGCCGGCGCCTCGGGCCGGCCGGCCTCGGTGCCGTACCTCGGTCAGATCGCGCGCAGCGCCGAGCAGCTGGGCTTCGACGCGGCGCTGACGCCGACCGGCGCCTGGTGCGAGGACGCGTGGATCTCCACGGCGATGCTGAGCAGCCTCTCGGAGCGGCTGAAGTTCCTCGTCGCGTTCCGGCCCGGGCTGACGGCGCCGTTCCTGGCCGCACAGATGGCCGGCACCTTCCAGAACCTCTCCGGCGGCCGCCTGCTGCTGAACGTCGTCACCGGCGGCGAGAGCCACGAGCAGCGGATGTTCGGCGACTTCCTGGACAAGGACGGACGCTACGCCCGGGCCGACGAGTTCCTCGAGATCGTCCGCCGGCTGTGGGCGGGGGAGACGGTGGACTTCGAGGGCGAGCACTACCGCGTCGAGGACGCCACCCTGAGCCAGATCCCCTCCCCGCAGCCCCTGATCTACTTCGGCGGCTCCTCGCCGGCCGCCCTCGACGTGGCGGCCCGCCATGCCGACGTCTACCTCACCTGGGGCGAGCCGCCGGCCGCCGTCGAGGAGAAGATCGGGCGGGTCCGCGAGCGCGCCGCCGCCGAGGGCCGGACCCTGACGTACGGCATCCGCCTGCACACGATCGCCCGCGACACCTCCGAGGCCGCGTGGGCCGAGGCGGACCGGCTGCTCGCGAACATCTCCGCCGAGGACATCGCCCGCGTCCAGGAGGGTCTGAAGCGCTCGGAGTCCGAGGGACAGCGCCGGATGCTGGAGCTCAACCGGGGCAGCAAGGACGGCCTGGAGATCCACCCGAACCTGTGGGCCGGCGTCGGCCTGGTCCGCGGCGGCGCCGGCACGGCCATGGTCGGCAGCTACACCGAGATCGCCGACCTGATCGAGCAGTACGCCGCCGTCGGGATCGAGGAGTTCGTGCTCTCCGGGTACCCGCACCTGGAGGAGTCGTACTGGTTCGGCGAGGGCGTGCTGCCCGAGCTGACCCGGCGCGGCCGCTGGGTGCACCCCGCCCCGGTGACCGGCCGCGCCTCCGTCCCGTTCGGCGCGCCCGCCCGGACCGCCGCCTCCTGACAGGAACCCCTCCATGACCGTCTCGCCCTTCACGACCAACCAGGACCTCGACCCCACCCGGCTGCGGGAGGCCTTCGGGATCTTCCCGAGCGGCGTCGTCGCCGTCGCCGCCGAGGTCGACGGGACCCTGACCGGCCTGGCCGCCAGCTCCTTCACCTCGGTGAGCCTGGACCCGCCGCTGGTGTCGTTCTCGATCGCCAACAGCTCGAAGACCTGGCCCGACCTCCGTCGCGCCGGCCACCTCGGCGTGACGATCCTCGCCGACCACCACGGCCCGATCTGCCGGCAGCTGGCCGGACCGGTCGAGCAGCGCTTCGACGAGGTGCCGGTGAGCGTCAGCGAGGACGGCGCCGTGACCCTCGACGAGGGGCTGGCCCGCTTCGACTGCACGATCTACCGCGAGGTCGAGGCCGGCGACCACACGATCGTGCTGCTGGAGCTGCACGCCGTCGAGCACGCCGACACGTCCCTGCCGCTGGTCTTCCACCGCAGCGCGTTCGGGCGGCTCTCGGAGACCGCCTAGCGATCGCCGCTGGCGGCGTGCGTGCGGAATAGTTGGATGGTTGGCGTCGTCAGGGTGTGTGCCTCGCGAGGCGGCGGCACGACGGCATACCGGGCGTCTTCCGAGTGCTGCCAACGCTGCGAGGTGCGCGCCATGGCGGCGTCCAGCCGCCAACGATTTCGGGCGCGCGCCGCTAGCCTGGCGAGGTGGATCCCCAGCCTCGCCGAGCCGTCGTCGTGGGGGCCGGTGTCGCCGGCCTGAGCGCCGCCCGAGACCTGGTCGCAGCCGGTCACGAGGTGGTCGTGCTGGAGGCGACCGACCGGGTCGGCGGCAAGCTGCGCCGCGAGCAGGTCGCGGGCGTCACCGTCGACGTCGGTGCCGAGGCGATGCTCCACCGCCGGGCCGAGGGCGTCGACCTGGCCCGCTCGCTCGGCCTGGAGGTCGAGCACCCGGCGATCGTCTCCTCCCGGATCTGGTCGCGCGGCGCGCTCCGGCCGCTGCCGCGCTCGCTGATGGGGGTGCCGCTCGACCTGGACCAGCTGGCCGCGTCGGAGGTGCTCAGCCCCGAGGGCCTGGCCCGGGTGCGGGCCGAGCCCGCGCTGCCGCCCGAGCCGCCGGAGGCGTTCGACGACGACGTGTCCGTCGGCGACCTGGTGGACCGCCGGTTCGGGGCCGAGGTCACCGACCGGCTCGTGGAGCCCCTGCTCGGCGGGGTGTACGCCGGCCAGGCCCGCCGGATCTCCGCCCGCGCGGCCGTGCCGCAGCTGCTCGCCCTGGCGCGGCGCGGATCGCTCCTCGAGCGCGCGGCCGCCCTGCCCCCGTCGTACGACGGGCCGGTCTTCGCGGGCCTGCCCGGGGGGATGGGCCGCCTCCCGGAGGCGCTGGCGGAGGAGCTGGACGTCCGGACCGGGGCTACCGTGCGCGCGCTCGAGCGGACCCCGACCGGCTTCCGCCTGGTCGTCGGTCCCACCACCGCCCCCGAGGTCGTCGAGGCGGAGACCGTGGTGCTCGCGACCCCCGCCGCGCCGAGCGCCCGGCTGCTGGGCGAGGTCGCTCCCGCGGCGGCGCGCGAGCTCGCGGGGATCGAGTCGGCCTCGATGGTGGTCGTGACGTTCGCGTTCCGCGCGGGCGACGCCGCCGTGCTCGACGGGCTCGCTGCGTCCGGCTTCCTGGTCCCGCCGGTCGAAGGCAGGCGGATCAAGGCATCGACGTTCTCGTTCGCGAAGTGGGACTGGGTCCGGGCCGCCGGACGCGGTGCCCTCGACGGCGACGACCTGCTCCTGTGCCGGACCTCGCTGGGCCGGCACGGCGAGGAGGTCGCGCTGCAGGCCACCGACGAGGAGCTGGTGGCCTGGTCGCTGGCCGACCTCGCCGAGGCCACCGGCCTCGCGGCCGTCCCGGTGGACGTGCACGTACGGCGCTGGGGCGGCGGGCTGCCGCAGTACGCCCTCGGCCACCTCGACCGGGTCGCCCGGGTCCGCGCCGCGGTCGCCGAGGTCCCCGGGCTGGCGGTCTGCGGCGCGGCGTACGACGGCGTCGGGATCCCGGCCGTGATCGGCTCGGCGCGACTGGCGGTGTCCCAGGTCACCGTCTGAGCGGGAATGCCCGGGCATGGTTGACAGTTACAACTTGTCGCTGTGTCGCCACGTCTCAGGAGCTCGATGAACCCGCTGGACCGCCGTACCGACTACCGGGTGACCTTCATGGTCCTCTGCCTCGGTGTCGCCACCTTCTCCCTCCTGCAGTCGATGGTGAACCCCGTCCTGCCGACCATCGCCCACGAGCTCGACACCGACCAGGCGACCGCGACCTGGGTGCTGACGGCGTACCTGCTCTCGGCCTCGGTGTTCACCCCGATCATCGGCCGCGTCGGCGACAAGGTCGGCAAGGAGCGGATGCTCGTCGTCGCGCTGGGCTCGCTCGCGGTCGGCTCGCTGATCGCGGCGCTGGCGCCGTCGATCGGCGTGCTGATCCTGGCGCGGGTCGTGCAGGGCGTCGGCGGCGGCGTGCTGCCGCTGACCTTCGGCATCATCCGCGACGAGTTCCCCCGCGAGAAGATCGCCGGCGCGATCGGCACGGCGTCCGCGCTGCTGGCCTTCGGCGGTGGCATCGGCCTGGTCATCGCCGGTCCGCTCGTCGACGCGCTGAGCTACCACTGGCTCTTCTGGCTGCCGATGATCGCGACCGTGATCGCCACCGTCGCCGCCGCCGTCCTGGTGCCCGAGTCGCCGGTGCGGACCCCCGGGAAGATCAGCGTCGGGTCGGCGCTGCTGCTCTCCGCGTGGCTGGTCGCGCTGCTGCTCGCCACCAGCCAGGGCCACAGCTGGGGCTGGAGCTCGCCCGAGGTGATCGGCCTGTTCCTCGCCGCCGCGGTCCTGCTGCCCGTCTGGGTGCGCGCCGAGGCGCGCAGCGAGTCCCCGCTCGTCGACATGCGGATGATGCGGCTCCCGCGGGTCTGGACGGTCAACCTGGTCGCCCTGCTGTTCGGCGCCGGCATGTACAGCCTGTTCGCGTTCCTGCCCGCCTTCCTGCAGACCCCGTCCGAGGCCGGCTACGGCTTCGGCATCACCGTCACCGAGTCCGGGCTCCTGCTGCTGCCGCAGACCGTCGCCTCGTTCCTGATGGGCGTCGTCTCCGGCCGCCTCGCCGCGCGCTTCGGCTCCCAGGCGCTGCTCGTGGTCGGTTCGGCGATGACCGCGGCCAGCATCTTCGGGCTCGCGCTCGCGCACGGCGAGATCTGGTACGTCGTCGCCTCGACCACCCTCTTCGGCTTCGGGCTCGGCCTGGCCTTCGCCGCGATGGCGAACCTCGTCGTCGAGGCGGTGCCGCCGTCGCAGACCGGGGTCGCCAGCGGCATGAACGCCAACATCCGCACCGTCGGCGGCGCGATCGGCACCGCGGTGCTGACCAGCGTGGTCACCTCCGGCGCCCGCCCCGACGGGCTGCCCGTCGAGTCCGGCTACACCACCGGGTTCCTGCTGCTGGCCATCTCCCTGACGGTCGCCACCGTGGTGGCGCTGCTCATCCCGCTGATCCGCACGCGCACCCCGCAGGGGACCGCGCGGCCGGCCGAGGCACGGGTCGAGGCGCCGCTGCGGGCCGAGGTCGCGACCGGCTGACTCGGTCCGGGTCCGAGGACCGGGTCTGCCCCGTTGTCCCTGGGCGCCGGGACACCCGGCCCGGCACGGTCCTGCCATGACCACTCACATCTCCACCCACAACCCCGTCCGTTCCGATCTCCCGTCCGACTCGGCGACCGCCCCGCGGCGTACCCCCTCGCGGCGCTGGGCGCTCGCCGGCATCGGCTCGGCGGTCGCCGCCCTCGGCGGCGGCGTCGCCGCCGGCATGGTGAACGCCGTCTACGACCCGGCGATCTCCGATGACGCCGACGCGGTCCTCGACCGGCTGGGCGACTTCACCCCGCAGATGGTCGTCTTCCAGGTGCTCACCAGCATCTCGGCCCTGCTCCTGGTCGTCTTCGCGGTCGGCCTGTTCCGCCGGCTGCGGGCCACGACCGCCGGCGACAGCCTGGCGCCCGGCATCGCCGCGTTCGGCCTGCTCGGCACCGCCGTCGTGCTGGTGCTCGGCACGTCGCTGAACACCGAGTTCGCCTTCGGCGTCGCCGAGGAGGGCCTGCTCGTGCCCGAGGCGGCCGTCGTCTACAACCACTGGATCGGCACCGTGCCGGCCTGCTGGATCCTCGCGGGCCTCGCCGGCCTCGCGACGTACGCCGTCGCGCGCAGCGGCGGGGTGCCCCGGTGGCTCGGGCGGGTCGGGCTGGTCCTCGGTGGCCTGACGCTGCTCGTCGGCGTGCTGCCCGTGCAGTACATGGCCGGTCTGACCGGGGCGCTCTGGCTCCTCGTCACCGCGATCGGCTTCGCGATCGGCGACAAGGCGCACCGGTCCGCGTGAGCGACACCCCGAGAGCCGGTTCGGCCCCCAGCGGGCCGGACCGGCTCCACAATGTGCCGGTGACCCCGATCCGCACCCGGCTCGGCGCGGCGCTGCTCGCGGTGACCGTGCTGGCCTGCTGCGCGCTGAGCGTGCTGCTGGAGCTGGAGATCGCGGGGCGAGCCGGACACGACGCCCTGGCCGACTCGGCCGCGGACGACAACGGCGTCGTCGGCACCCTCGCCGGGCTGCTGATCACCGGATGCGCGCTCCTGGCCCTGCGCACCGGCGAGCACCGCGGCCTCGGCTGGACCCTGGGCGCCGTGGGGGCCTTCTGGGCGACCGACGGGCTGGCCCAGTCCTACGTCCGGCTCGGCCTCCTGCACGACGAGCCGTTGCCGGGGATGACTTTCGCGACCTGGTACCTCTTCCGGTTCACGGCCCTGCTGCCGCTCACGATCGTGATCCTCCCGCTGCTGTTCCCCGACGGCCGCTTCCTGCGCGGCGCCTGGGGCGTCGCCGGCCGGGTGACCGTCGCCCTGATGGCACTCAGCGCCGTCGCGTTCACGGTCGCACCGCACGACGACGCGGCCACGCCCGGCGGCGTACCGCCCGGCGTCGACCCGGACCCCACCACCCTGCCTGGCCTCGACGGCCTCTGGCCGGTCCTGGTGCCCACCCTCTCGGTGGTCTCGCTGGCCGCCGGCGTGGTGGTCCCGGTCGGCACGGTGATCCTGCGCCACCGCCGCTCCCGCGGCCTGGACCGGGACCGGATGCGGTGGCTGCTGTGGGGCGTGCTCACCACCGCGCTGCTGGTGGTGGGCTCCCTGGTCGTCGACCTGCCGGGCCTGGTCGGCGCCGCCCTCTTCCTGATCGTCGCGCTCGTCCCGGTCGCGGTCACGATCGCCCTCGTCGACCCCACCCTGGTCTCCATCGAGCGCCTGCTCGGCGGCACCCTCGTGTACGGCGGGCTCGCGGTGCTGCTCGTCGCCTTCGACTTCGCGGTGCTCGCCGTGCTCACCACGGTCCTCGGCGACGCACTGGACCAGCGCCAGGTCGTGGTCGTCGTCCTGCTGGTCTCGGTGGTGCTCTACGGCCCGCTGCGCCAGCGGCTCTCGTCCTGGGTGCGCCGGCTCGCGCTGGGGGACCGGGAGAACCCGTACGACCTGGTCGCGGGCCTGGCCACGACGCTGGAGTCCCTCGACGACGGTGCCGCCCAGCTGTCGGCCGTGGCGAGGGCGGTCTCGGCGGCCTTCGGTGTCTCCTACGTCGGCATCGAGGTCGAGCGCGGCTCCGGCGAGCGGATCACCGCCACCCACGGCACCGCGCCGGCCCAGACCCGCGTCCTCGCGATCACCTACCGCGGCACCGACGTGGGGCGGCTCGTGCTGCCCGCGCGCGGCCTGCGCAGCCGGCTCTCGCGCCGCGACGAGCAGCTGCTGGGCGACCTGGTCCGGCAGGCCGCCACCGCCGCCCGGACCAGCCGGCTCGCCGACGAGCTGCAGGAGAACCGCGAGCGGCTCGTCGTCGCCCGCGAGGAGGAGCGGCGCCGCATCCGCCGCGATCTGCACGACGGGCTCGGTCCCGCGCTCGGCGGCGTGGTCTTCCAACTGGAGTCCGCCCGGCTGCTCGTCGACCAGGACCCCGAGACCGCGAAGCAGCAGCTCGCCGCGACCACCCGGCACGTCCAGGACGTCGTCGCCGACGTACGCCGCCTCGTGCACGACCTGCGACCGCCCGCCCTCGACGACCGGGGACTGGTCGGCGCGCTGCGCCAGCAGACCGAGCGCCTCGTCCCCGGGGCGATCGTCGAGGCGGGCGAGCTCGGCACGCTCTCGGCGGCGGTCGAGGTGGCGGCGTACCGGATCGCGGGTGAGGCGGTCACCAACGTCGCCCGCCACGCCCGCGCGGGCTCCTGCTCGGTCCGGCTCGAGGTCGACGGGGGACACCTGCTGGTCGAGGTGGCCGACGACGGCGTCGGCATCCCCCCGGAGGTCGAGGCCGGCGTCGGCCTGGTCTCGCTGCGCGAGCGCGCCGCCGAGCTCGGCGGCCGCGCCGAGATCACCTGCCCGTCCGACGGCGGCACCCTCGTGCGCGCCTGGCTGCCCCTGAGGAGTGCCCATGAGTGACATCCGGGTCGTGGTCGTCGACGACCACCAGATCGTCCGCGACGGGTTGAGCGCGCTGCTCGGCGCGCTCGACGGCATCGAGGTGGTCGGGGCGGCCGCCGACGGTCGCGACGCGCTGCACGTGGTGGCCGAGACGATCCCCGACGTCGTCGTGATGGACATCCAGATGCCCGGCCTCGACGGCATCGAGGCGACCCGGTTCATCACCAGCCGCCAGCCCGGCGTGCGGGTCGTGATGCTGACGATGAACGAGGACGACGACACGGTCCTCGCCGCGATCCGCGCCGGCGCCTCGGGCTACCTGCTGAAGGGCTCCGGGGCCGAGGAGGTCCGCAACGCCGTCCGCGCGGCGGCCGCCGGCGGGCTGGTGTTCGGGGCGGCGCTGGCCGGCCGGGTGGCGGCGTACTTCGCCGGAGTCCGGCCGGAGCCGGAGAAGGAGGAGCCGTTCCCCGACCTCACCGAGCGCGAGCGGACGGTGCTGGAGATGCTCGCGGCCGGCCGCTCCAACGACGCGATCGCCGGCGAGCTGTACGTCTCCAACAAGACCGTCCGCAACGCCGTGTCGTCGATCTACACCAAGCTGCACGCGGCCGGTCGTGCCGAGGCGATCGTCAAGGCGCGCGAGGCGGGCTACGGGCGGGACGGCTGAGGCTCGATCGGCAGCCACAGCTCCGTGGTGGCGGTGGAGAAGTCGTCGGCGCGCTCCAGCACGGCGACGATCTCCGGCCCGGACGCCCAGACCCACGGGTTGGAGGGGAACCACTGGGTCGCGGCGTCCGCCCAGGTCTGCTGCAGCGCGGCCGGGTAGGGCCCCGCGGCGCGGAGCACGACCCAGGTCCCGGCCGGCACCTCGATCACGTCGAGATCCTCGGGGGCGGGGCCGCCCGTGGCGGCGCCGTGCAGGTAGGTGAGCATCGACCCCTCCGTCCGGTCGGGGTCGATGTCCGTGCTGACCGAGAGGATGCCGGCCGGCTCGGTGTCGGACAGTCCGGCCAGGCGCTGGTGCTGGGCCGGGGTCAGCGACGCCACCATTTCCTGGATGTGCGGGTTGGGGCCGGCGTGGATCAGCGGCACGCGGCGGGCGTGGCCGACCAGGCGGAAGGCGGACTTCTCGACGATGCGGGCGTCCATGGGGGTGCTCCCTTCGACGGTGAGGTGGAACGTGAGGGTGGACTGCGACCGGAGTGGGCCGCCGTCGCGTCGTACGTCGGCGGGGCCGGCGCCGTGGACCGAGCGGAACGCACGGCCGAAGGCCTCGGTCGACCCGTAGCCGAAGCGCACGGCGACGCTCAGCAGGTCGTCCTCGGCCGCGATCACGTCCCTGGCGGCGACGGTCATCCGCCGACGCCGGACGTACTCCGAGAGCGGCATGCCGGCCAGCGCGGAGAACATCCGGCGCAGGTGGTGCTCGGTCGTGCCCAGCTCCCGGGCCAGCGACGCGACCTCGAGGTCGTCGGTGAGACGCTCCTCGACGAGGGCGACCAGCCGGTTCAGCTCGGTGATCATGCGTCGAACCTAGGGGCTCGGGCAGGGGTCGGACCCGATGATCCGTGCCCGTTCCGGTCGGCCCGGGCGCCCGAGGCAGAATGGCGGCATGACGTCGAACGCTGCCCGGGTCAAGGAGATCAACGCCTCCATCCGCTACACGATGTGGTCGGTGTTCCGGCTCGCCGACGTGCTCGGCGACGACTCCGACCGGGCGGGGGAGGCCGCCGAGGTCGAGAAGCTGTACGCCGACCTGGCCGAGGCCGACGTCGTCGTCCGCGGCACGTACGACGTCAGCGGCCTGCGCGCAGACGCCGACGTGATGGTGTGGATCCACGCGGCCACGTCCGAGGAGCTGCAGGCGGCGTACCACCGCTTCCGCCGGACCCGCTTCGGGCGTCGCCTGGAGCCGGTCTGGTCGCAGATGGCGCTGCACCGGCCCGCCGAGTTCAACAAGAGCCACGTGCCGGCGTTCCTCAGCGACGAGGAGCCGAAGCGGCACGTGAGCGTCTACCCGTTCGTGCGCTCCTACGAGTGGTACCTCCTGGAGGACTCCGAGCGCCGCCAGATGCTCGCCGACCACGGCCGGATGGCCCGCGACTACGCCGACGTGCGCGCCAACACAGTGGCCAGCTTCTCGCTCGGGGACTACGAGTGGATCCTGGCCTTCGAGGCCGACGAGCTGTACCGCATCGTCGACCTGATGCGGCACCTGCGCGGCTCGGAGGCCCGCCGCCACGTGCGCGAGGAGATCCCCTTCTACACCGGCGCGCTCACCCCGATCGCCGACCTGGTCGACCGGCTGCCCTGACGCCGGGAACCCGGTCCCGCCCGCGCGCGTCCCAGGGGCCATGAAGACGTCCGTGGCCCTGGCCGCCCTGCTGCTCACCCTGACCGCCTGCGGGTCCGGCGACGACGAGCCGACCGCCGTCGACCCCGGTCCGCAGTCCGCGGCGATGCCGAGCGCCGCTCCGGTCCCGGCCGGCCCGGTGCGCACGGTCCGGCTCGCCACGGTGCTCGACACCGGCGAGGGCGCCGAGCTGTGCCTGGGACCGGTGGCGGAGTCGTTCCCGCCCCAGTGCTCCGGTCTCGCGATCACGAACTGGGACTGGGCCGAGCACGGCCAGGAGATGTTCGACGAGCAGGACCCGGTCCGGTGGGGGACCTACGCGGTCACGGGCCGCTGGGACGGCACGGCCTTCGAGGTCACCGACACCATCCCGGGTCCGCTCTACGACGCGATGGCGCCCGAGCCGAGCCCGACGCCGAGCCCGGCGGCGTCGTACTCCGACGCGGAGCTGGAGTCCGTCGCGGCCGACCTGCGCGCCCTGCCCGGGGCGCAGGGCGCGGCCAGCGACGGCACCACCGTCACCGCCGACGTCCTGTACGACGACGGCACGTTGCAGGCCTGGGCCGACGAGGAGTACGGCGCCGGGGTCGTGCTGGTGTCGTCGCTGCTCGTCGAGGACTGACCGGCCGCGGACCCGGTCAGACCCGGTGGTTGGCGACCATCCGCCCGGCCGGGTCGAGCTCGGCGCGCAGGTGCGCGAGCCGCGCCCAGTCCTCGCCGTCGTAGAACGCGCGGCTGTCGACGGCGCCCTCCGCGAAGGTCGGGACCAGGCTGGCCTGCGACCACGGCGCCAGTGCGGAGACCACCGCGCGCGCGGCGGCCCGGCCGGCGACCGCCGCCTCGGGGAAGGGGGCGATGGCGAGGCAGTAGAGCGCGTAGCCGCCGGTCACGTGGGACACGGCGCCGCCGCCTTCGACCGGCCGCGCGAACGCGCCGCCGAGGTGCCGCAGCTCCGCGAACATCAGCCCGCTCGCGGTGCCGGGGCCGACCTGGCCGAGGAACGCGTCGACGGCGGCGTCGGTCAGCTCGCCGAGCACGCTGTGGTCGGAGACCGCGGGGGTCGGGACCGGCGGGTCCATGTGCACGTCCAGCAGCGCGGCGGACGGGATCCTCGCGAAGGTGTCCATCTCGGGGGCCAGTGCCCGCAGCGGGGCCAGCACCTCGGCGGCCCGGTCGTCGTCCTCCAGGACGGCCCCGTCGACGATGACCAGGTTGCGGCCGCTGAGGAACGGCGGCAGCTCCGGCAGCGGCGGGAAGCTCATCACCCGCAGCGAGGTGGTGGCCGACTCCGGTGCCTCACGGGTCCAGGCGGCCCAGGCGCGGACGACCTCGGGGGCGCGCTCGACGTCCCAGAGCAGCATGCCGGCGTACACGTCGGCGTAGGGGAGCAGGTCGAGCTCCAGGCCGACCACCACGCCGAGGTTGCCACCGCCGCCGCGTACCGCCCAGTAGAGGTCGGCGTGGTCGTCGGCGTCGGCGCGCACGAGGGCACCGTCGGCGGTGACCACCTCGACCGCGCGGACCGAATTCGCCGCGACCCCGTGCCGGCGACCGTAGAACGAGAGCCCGCCCGACAGCGTGTAGCCCGCCACCGCGACATCCGGAGCGCTGCCGTGCAGCGCGGTCAGGCCGTACGGCGCGGCCGCGGCCACGACGTCGCCCCAGAGCGTGCCGCCGACCACCGACGCGGTCCGGGAGGGAGCGTCGACGCTGACGCCGGTCAGCGACGAGAGCCGCACGATCACGACCTCGGAGAGGTCCTGCTCGGCGAGGGCGGTGGCCCCGTGGCCCGTGCTCTGCGGGGCGACCCGGAGACCGGCCGACACGGCGGCGCGGACGACCGCGACGACCTCGGCGACGGAGGTGGGGATGGCGACCGCGGCGGGCCGCTGGTCGGCGGCGAGGTTCCAGGCCTGGCGGGCGACGTCGTACCCGGGGTCGCCGGGCAGGTGGACCTCGCAGGCCCCGCGCAGGGTGGCGGCGGGGGACGAGGGGGTGGTGATGGACATGCTGGTTCCTTCGTTCTGGTCGGTGAGGGTCGTGCGGGGTGTTCTCGGGGGGATCCAGTCGCTCTCGACCGGTCCGCCGGTCCAGGGCGGGTCCACCCGGAGCAGTCGGTCGGTGGCGAGGAAGCCGTGCTGGAGCTCCTTGTCCATGGCGTCGAACGGCGGCACCTGCGAGGCGTGCGTGCGGATCGCCTGCCACCGGAGGTCGAGCAGGCCGGCGACGTCGACGAGCGTGGTGATCGACTCGTCCGGCGTGCCGAGCTCGGCTCCGGTGAACTCGCGCATCAGGACCCGCGAGAGGCAGGACAGATACGTCGCAGCGGGTCGTTCGGTTGCGTGGTCCAGACCAGCGATCACCGCGTCGCGGACGGCCGCGTGGTCGCGGTGGCCGTCGCTGGCGTCCAGGGTGACGACGACGTCGGGCCGCACCTCGTCGAGGTACGCCGTGACCCGCGCGCACAGCTCGGCGGGCTCCGCCGCCGCGAGCGATCCGGGTGCGGGCTCGCCGTCGACGCCCGAGTCGACGTACCCGAGCACCTCGACGCGCTCCACCCCGAGCAGGGCGCACGCGGTGCGGAGCTCGCGCTCGCGGACGGCGGGGAGGTCGCCGCGCGTGAGTCCGCTGCCGGGGGCGGGCTCGCCCAGGTCGCCGCGGGTGGCGCACACGACGACGGTGCGGACGCCGTGGGCGCTGGCGTGGGCGAGCACCGAGCCGGTGCCGAACGCCTCGTCGTCGGGGTGCGCGACGACGACGAGCAGCCGCGGGCGGAGGTCGGCTTCCAGCGCGACCTGCATGCCGGGCAGCGGCAGGTCACGCGCGAGGACCTCGAGGGTCGGGCCGGCACCGGTGGCGCCGAGTCGCTCGGTGAGCACGTCCCGGACGCCGGCGACGGCCTCCGGGTCGGTGGCCAGGATCCGCAGCGCGCCGAGGTCGGCGGGCTCGCGGCCACGGTCCGCCAACGCCGCTTCGAGCCGGGCGAGCGAGAGGGCCAGCTGGGCGACGAGGTCGTCCTCGTGGAGCAGGCGACCCGCGTCGTCGACCGGGCCGGTGAGAGGGATGGTGGTCATGGCAGCACCCTCCGGCGCGGGCGTGGGTCCGGACCATCCCGATCGGCCGGGGAGTTCGAGGCCGTCGGCGCTGGTGGTCTGGTCCACCCAGATTTCTGGGATGTGCGCCGCGGGGGGTTCCGCCGACACTGCTGACATGGCCGGAGGACTGACGTGTGAGCGCGTGCGCCAGGACGTCGACGTCGTCGCGCGGGCTGGGCTGGACCTCGAGACCTTCCTCGCCGAGGCGGTCGAGTCGGTACGCCGGGCCGTCCCGTGGGCGAGCGCCTGCCTGGCCACCCACGACCCCGGCACGCACATGCTCACGAGCGCGCGGAAGTACGGCCACCTGCGGGAGATGGACTCCCACGACCACGAGTTCGGGCTGATCGAGTACGGCACCGTCGAGCCGACCGCCTTCACCGAGCTCGCGCTCGCGCCGGTGCCGGCAGCGGGGGTCCACGTCATGCACGACGGTGAGATCGAGCGCTCGGGGCGGATGAGCCGGTTCATGGTGCCGAACTTCGGGTTCGGGGACGAGGCCCGGATGGTCTTCCGCGACGGGGCGCAGACCTGGGGCGCGATGGCGCTCTTCCGCGGCTCCGACGACCACACGTTCACCCCCGAGGACATCGCGTTCCTGGCGTCGCTCTCGGCCCAGTTCGCCCGGGGGGTGCGCACCGGCATGCTGACCCGGCTCGCCGACGCGCCGCCCCCGCAGGCCGCCACCGGGCCGGCGGTCCTCATCGTCGGCAGCGACAACCAGGTCGCGCAGATGAGTCTGGGCGCCGAGGCGCGGGTCGCCGACCTGATCGGCGGCGTGGCCGCCGGCGACCCGATGGGGCCGATCGCCGGACTCGTCGGCGCGGCACGGCGCTATGCGCGCGGGGAGTCGGCCCTGCCCCCGCGCGCCCGGATCCGCGGCGCGAGCGGCATGTGGCTGGTGGTCCACGCGTCCCCGCTGAGCTCCTTCGGGGACCGGGACGGCGACGTGGTCGTCACCATCGAGGAGGCGCGCCCGCCCGAGATCGTGACCCTGGTCGTCGCCGCCTTCGGACTCACCCAACGCGAGCGCGACGTCACCCAGCTGGTCCTCCAGGGGGTGGACACCAAGGAGATCGCGGCGACGCTGCACGTCTCGACGTACACCGTCCAGGACCACCTGAAGTCCGTCTTCGACAAGGCCGACGTGCGCAGCCGCCGCGAGCTGATCTCGCGGATCTACTTCGACCAGTACGTCCCGCGGATCGGGACCGAGCTCAGCCCCAGCGGGTGGTTCGCGGGCTGACCGCGCTGTCTCCGGACCGGGGCGTCAGCCCTCGGCCGGCTCCAGCGTGAGGCTGATCGAGTTGATGCAGTAGCGATCGCCGGTGGGGGTGCCGTACCCGTCGGGGAAGACGTGGCCCAGGTGCGAGCCGCAGTTCGCGCAGCGCACCTCGACCCGCTTCATCCCGTGCGAGTTGTCCTCGATGTACTCGATGGTGTCCGTGATCGGCTGGTAGAAGCTCGGCCAGCCGCAGCCCGAGTGGAACTTGGTGTCCGACTCGAACAGCTTGGCCTGGCAGGCCTTGCAGCGGTAGACGCCGGTGGTCTCGGTGTCGGTGTACTTCCCGGTGAAGGCCCGCTCGGTGCCGGCCTGGCGCAGGACGGCGTACTCGTCGGGGGAGAGCTGCTCACGCCACTCGGCGTCGGTCTTCTCCACGTCGTAACCCATGCCTCCAGCGTACGGCGCCACGCCAGCCGCACCGCTAGCGTGTGGCTATGGCGAAGACCCCCGCGGCCGAGGTCCAGGCGGGCGGCCGCGCCGTCCGCGTCTCCAGCCCGGACCGGGTGATCTACGAGGCGACAGAGCACACCCCCGAGGTGACCAAGCTGATGGTCGCCGAGTACTTCGCCGGCGTCGAGGACGGGCTGATGCGCGCGCTGCGCGAGCGGCCCACGGCGCTGGAACGGTGGACGTCGGGGGTGCGGCCCGGCATGAAGCTGGCCACCGGACCGCAGGACAAGAACGCCGACGCGTTCTACCAGAAGCGGGTGCCCCAGGGCGCCCCCGACTACCTCGAGACCGTCGAGATCACGTTCCCCTCGGGGCGCACCGCGCAGGAGATCTGCCCCACCGAGATCGCGGTGCCGGTCTGGTGCGCGCACATGGGCACGCTGACCTTCCACCCCTGGCCGGTACGCCGCGCCGACGTCGACCGGCCCGACGAGCTGCGCATCGACCTCGACCCGCAGCCGGGCACCGGGTTCACCGACGCGGTGCGGGTCGCGGGCGTCGCCAAGGAACTGCTCGAGGACCTCGGGATGGTCGGCTACCCCAAGACCTCCGGCAACCGCGGCGTCCACGTGTTCGTGCGGATCGAGCCCCGGTGGGAGTTCGTCGACGTGCGGCACGCCGCGATCGCGTTCGGCCGCGCGCTGGCCGAGCGCGACGACCAGGTGACGGTCGAGTGGTGGAAGGAGGAGCGCGGGGAGCGGATCTTCGTCGACTTCAACCAGAACAACCGCGACCGGACCATGGCCTCGGCGTACTCCCTGCGGCCGCTGCCGGGCGCGCCCGTCTCCCTGCCGCTGAGCTGGGCCGAGCTCGCCGGGACGACCGACCCGAAGGAGCACAACCTGTTCACCGTCCCGGAGCGGCTCGCCGACACCGGCGACGCCTGGGCGGCGATCGACGACACGGCGTACTCCCTCCAGCCGCTGCTGGACCTGTGGGAGGAGCAGGGCGCGGTCGAGCTCAACTTCCCGCCGGACTACCCGAAGATGCCGGGCGAGCCGCCGCGCGTGCAGCCGAGCAAGAAGGTCGCCTCGCACTGGGACGAGGACGGCAACCGGGTCGAGTCGTGAACGACGACGCGCGTTGGGTACTAGCCCGCCATGGCTGTCTACGACTCTGATCTGCAGGCCGCGGTGGACGCGACATCGGTCGCGAAGGACGCGGGCGAGACCGACGACCTCATCGGCTACCTGCGCGAGCAGCTGGCCGCGCGCGAGATCGAGACCTCCGACGAGGACTGGCTGCGGCGGACCGTCGCGGCCATCGAGGCGAACCCGAACTACATGATCGAGGACGAGCCGAGCGACTACGTCTCGCCGAAGCGACAGGTCTGAGGCCGGAGCCGTCCGAAATGCAGAAGGCCCGCCTGGCACTGCGTGAGCAGTGCCGGGCGGGCTCCTACTGGCGAGTGTCCGTCGGAATTCCCCCCGGAGTTCCGTGGACCCTCAGCCCTTGCAGTTCCGGTACGTCGGCGCTCCCCCCGAAGCTCCGGTCGCCCGGTTTCATCAGCTCGTACTAGTTCGTGTCCAGGCCTTGCTGACGCAAGAAACCTAAGCCGAGGCGGTCCACGCAAGATCCACACGAGACCCATCGTTCGGTAACAAAACCGCCGGACGACTCGCGGGAAGGGCCGGCTCAAGCGCCGGTGACGCCCTCGCCGCCGCCCGCCTGCTCGTCGAAGTTCTCGTGCTCCAGCAGGTGGAGCACCGGGACCCCGATCTTGCGGCGGGCCTGCGAGGTCCAGTCGAGGTGGAAGAACTCGGCGACGACGTGCGGCCGGGTGAGGATGATCGCCTCGCGGCCGTCGACCTCCTTGACCTTGGCGCCGAGCGCCTCGATCGGCGGGCCGGAGATCACCTGCCCGGTCGCGTCCGCCCCGGCCGCGTCCAGCGCGTCCAGGGTGGCCTGCAGCTCGATCGCCGAGCGGTCCGCGCACTCCTTGCGCAGCGCCTCCATCTCGGCGTCCGACATCGCCAGCGCCGGGGAGGCCATCATCTCGCCGGCGGAGAGGGAGCCCATCGCGGTCTCGATGCGCGCCGCGGCGTCCTCCAGCGGCAGCAGCACGTGGTACGTGACGGGCTCGTCGAGCCCTTCGTGGAGGGACCGGACCTGGGCGGCGTCTGCCGGGGTGAGCGCCTGCTCGATGAGCAGCACCACGTCGTAGTCGTTCATGACAAAACTCTAGTCCCCGGCGCCACCGCTGAGGACCTCGAAGAGGTCGTAGCCGACGGGCTCCTCGAGCTGGTCGTAGCCGCACGACTCCGGGTCGCGGTCGGGGCGCCACCGCTTGAAGTGGGCGGTGTGGCGGAACCGCCGCCCCTCCATGTGGTCGTACTTCACCTCCAGCACCCGCTCGGGGCGCAGCGGCGTGAACGAGAGGTCCTTGCCCTGGCTCCACCGGCTCTGGGTGCCGGGCACCCGGTCCGGGTTCGCGGTGAGGAACTCCGCCCAGCGACCCCAGGGATGGTCCTCGATCGCGCACACCAGCGGCTGCAGCTCGTCGTACAGCTCGGCGCGGCGCTGGGCGGTGAAGCTGGCGCTGACGCCGACGTGCTGCAGGCCGTCCTCGGTCTGCAGACCGAGCAGCAGGCTCCCGATCAGCGGCCGCTCCGGGGTGCTGGTCTTGTGCTCGCGGTAGCCGGCCAGCACCACGTCGGCGGTGCGCTCGTGCTTGATCTTCAGCATCGTCCGCCCGTTGGGGGAGTACGGCGCGGTCAGCGGCTTGGCGATCACCCCGTCGAGCCCGGCGCCCTCGAACTGCTCGAACCAGCGCTCCGCCTCCGCCGGGTCGGTGGTGGTGCGGGTGAGGTAGCACGGACCGGGCAGCCCCGCGAGCGCGTCCTCCAGGGCGGCCCTCCGCTCGGCGAAGGGACGCTCGACGTACGACTCGTCGCCGAGCGCGAGCAGGTCGAACGCCACGAACCCGGCGGGGGTCTTCTCGCTGAGCATCTCGATGCGGGACGCGGCCGGGTGGATGCGCTCCTGCAGCACCTCGAACTCCAGGCGCTGGTCGACGGCGACGAAGAGCTCGCCGTCGAGCACGCAGCGCTCGGGCAGCTGCTCCTTGACCGCCGCGACGACCTCGGGGAAGTAGCGGGTCAGCGGCTTGGTGTTGCGCGAGGCCAGCTCGACCTCGTCGCCGTCGCGGAAGACCAGGCAGCGGAAGCCGTCCCACTTGGGCTCGAAGCTGAGCCCGCCGTGCTTGGCGGGATCGGGGATCCCCGAGACCGACTTGGCGAGCATCGGCTGGACGGGCGGCATCACGGGCAGGTCCACCCTCGCAACTTATCCGGCTCCGCCGACGACGAGCGTTCGATCTAGGGTGTCCTCTGCGAGAGCAATCCCCGGTTGGTCTGCCGGCAGGGCCCGCCTGACTTTGAATCAGGACTAGCGACGTAGGTTCGACTCCTACCCGGGGAGCTTCGGAAGTGGCTAGGTTGCGGCCCATGTCCGCAGCAGGGAGCACCTTCACCGGCAAGACCGTCCTCGTCACCGGCGCGTCCTCGGGGCTGGGCGCCGCGTCCGTCCGGCGCTTCGCGGCCGGCGGCGCGACCGTGTACGCCGCGGCGCGCGACCAGGGTCGGCTCGCCGAGGTCGCCGCCTCGTGCGCGGACCTGCCCGGCGAGGTGCTGTTCGGACCGCTCGACGTGGCCTCGCCGTCCTCGTGCCGGGCAGCGGTGGCCGCCGCGGTCGAGGCGTGCGGGCGGCTCGACGTGCTGGTCAACAACGCGGGTCGTCACGACTTCCGGCTCACCACGGAGGTGACCGAGGAGCAGTGGGCGCACGACGTGGCCGTGAACCTCGGCGGGGCCTTCTTCTGCTCGCAGGCCGCGATCCCGCACCTGCTCGAGGTCGGCGGCAACATCGTCAACGTCGCGTCCGTCGCCGGCGTGGTGGGCGAGGCGTACTCGGCGGCGTACACCGCGGCCAAGCACGGCGTGGTCGGGCTGACCAAGGCGCTCGCGGTGGAGTACGTCCGCTCGCCGCTGCGGGTGAACTGCGTGTGCCCGGGCGGCATGGACACCCCGCAGGTGCACACGATCGAGGTCCCCGAGGGTGCCGACTTCGACCTCGTCATGCGGATCTCGGCCGCACGCGGGTTCATGAGCGCCGACAGCGTGGCGGCGGTGGTGGCCTTCCTCGCCTCCGACGACGCCGCCGCCGTGCACGGCAGCATCCAGGTCGTCGACCACGGCCACCTCGCGGGCTAGACGGTATGAGGTGACCGCTCAGGGCTTCTGAGGGTTGTAGGCCGGGGCCTCACTCACAAATGGTCGTGGGTTACCGAGTAGGGCTGGCCTGCTCGGCCTATCCAACAGTTGTGGGAGGCCCC
>Ga0335075_10001897_pt1 | contig 34003 bp, 39 predicted proteins | sample Lox_Sample_24_FD_206723 | JGI IMG/M metagenome (GOLD analysis project Ga0335075, IMG submission 206723) | Soil microbial communities from Loxahatchee National Wildlife Refuge, Florida, United States - Lox_Sample_2.4 | ecosystem: Environmental > Terrestrial > Soil > Wetlands | place: USA...
GGCCGCGGCGGCTGCCGCACGGCACGGACATATCGGGCAAAAGGGGAGGATCCGGACCGCATACCCCCTGCCGCCCTGGCCGGCCGGCAGCTACGGGTAGCAGTACGAGTCGCTGGACGCGTCACCGCCCTGCAGCCGGACCTGATGCACGCGGCGACCGCGGAAGGTCTCCTCCCCGTGCGGGAAGAAGCGGGTGTCTAGGGAGACGCCCCCTTCCGTTCCGGTATCTAGTTTCGCCATCCATGCACCTACGCCGGCCGGGTAGAACTGCTCATCCCACGCGCCGTAGAGCGAGTTCGTGAAGTAGACGCGCTTGCCGTCGCGGCTTACCTCGACCATCTGCGGGCCGCCACGCAGCGGCAGGTCAGGCTGGGCCGGGTGCGGTGTCTCGTTGGCGATGCCGCCGATGCGGACCGAGCCGGTCTCCACCGGGTGGAACGGGTCGGTGACGTCGTACTGCTTCAGCTCCCCGGTCCCCCAGCAGGAGACGTAGAGGAACCGGTCGTCGACCGACAGGCCGATGTCGGTAACAAGCGGCGGGACCGCGCCGAAGCCCTGCAGCAGCGGCGGCAGCTTCTCCACCGGCGCAGGCTCGGCGGGAATCGTGATCACCTTCGTCGCCCTGAACTGGCCGCCCTCTTCGTGCCAGAGCCAAATCGACGCGGACAGGTCCTCAACGCTGATCACCACGCCGGCGAAACCGTACTTTTTCGTCGGGTCGTGCGCGGGACGGAGTTCGAGCACCATCTGGTGCTGGTCGCCTAGGTCGATCGTCTGGGTGTGCTTGCGTTGCCGCAGGTCCCAGAAGTGCAGCCGGTGACCATACTTGCGGCCGAGCAGCAAGTCCGGCACGATGCCGTTCTCGATCATGGGGGGCGTGCCCCACTCCGAGGTGACCGCGACATCTTGCATGAGGTGCCACCACAGGTCGTACGCGAAGTACTGGTCGCCGCGGTCGAGTTCCCACGACCCGGTCACCTCGAACGTGTCGTGGTCGACCAACGCGACCCCGCCGGGACCATCGCGGCCGTCCGCGCCGCCGAGGCACGACACGTAGAGCCCATCCGGCCCGCAGTGCACCGTGTGCGGGCGAGAGTACCCGGCCTGCTTGCCCAGTTCCTCCGGCCCGAGCACCTTGACCACCTGAGGCGCGCGGGGGGTCTCCTTGGTGTCCAGGATGTATATCCGCGAGGAGCGCAGGCCCGGAACGATCAGGTACCTGCGTTCGGCTGGGACGTGCGAGCCATGGCCCTCGTGCCCCTCGTGCCCCGCGTGTCCTTCGTGTTCCGCGTGCTTGTCGTGGGAATGGCACAGCGCGCTTGAGCACATGTTCCAGCCGAAGTGGTGGAGTTCGTCGCCGAGTTCGGGAAGCTCGGTGAAGCCGATGACCTGGCCGTAGCTCCCCGAGCCGGGATCGGTGTCCAGCACCGCCATGGCATCCGGCGTCGTCGCGGGACGGGAGAAGGCCGCGACGTAAGCGAGTTTCTCCGGCGGGGCGGCCGCGGCGTCGCGAGGAGACGGGTAGAAGGTCGGGTCGGGTTTCTCCAGCGCCATTTCGAGCATCCCCTCTCAGCCGTTGTCCAGCCCTATTGGGTCCATGTTCGGTCCTTGTTCGGCAACATGCCCTGAATGCTCACTCCAGCATCGCAGCGTTCCTGGCGTATGGCCAGCGTCTGGCGAACCTGTTTCGACTATTTTCGATCGACTTAGTCATATTAGCTGTTCCGGCGCGACGGGCCGTGCGGTTTTGTTATTTCACGGGCGCAACCTTCGCCCTTGTAGCCGCGTCTATTAGGGCGGAAGACTTCTCCCCCATGAAGGAGGGGATCGTGATGGGTGTGCGAATGCGTGGCAGATTGACCGGGCTGAGCGTGGCGGTGGCGGTAGCCACGCTCGCGGTGGCGGGCGGTGCCACAGCGGCGTCCGCGTCCGCCGGATCGGCCTCGTCAGCCTCGTCGGTCTCTGCTCCGGCGTCGGCGGCCTATACACCGCCGGCGCGGACCCTTAAGGAAGGCATGAAGGGCGCCGACGTCAAGGCGATGCAGCAGCGCCTGGCAGCGCTCAAGTACTATCCAGGGCCGATCGACGGCTCGTTCGGCCCTGACACGCTCGAGGCGGTCTGGGCGTTCCAGGAGGTCAATCGGCTTTCGGTCGACGGCCTCGTCGGCCCGGCCACCGCGCGGGCGCTGGTGCACCCCCGCACCTTCGTCTCGAACGACCCGCGGCAGGACCGCACACGGATCGAAGTGAACCTGGCGATGCGGGTGCTCGTCCTGTACAAGAACGACCAGATCGCCCTGATCAGCCACGTGTCGTCCGGCGGCGGGTACTACTTCTGCAACCCGGACGGATCGTGCTCCTACGCGATCACGCCGACCGGCAACTACCGGACCACGGTCTACATGCCCGGCTGGGTGACGGTGCCGCTCGGCGAGATGTACAACCCGGTCTTCTTCATCGGCACCGTCTACGCGATCCACGGGGACACGGACGTGCCCGTCAATCCGGTCTCCCACGGCTGCGTCCGCATTCCGATGGACATCGCCGCGTTCTTCCACACCCTGGTCACGACCCCCGGCACCGAGGTCTTCGTCTACAAGTAACCTGCCAGGGCGCCTGGCGGCGTCTCCTGACTGAGATTCCCCCTTCGAGGGCGGGCGGCCACGCGGCCCCCGCCCTCGACACGTTACGGGGCTGGACTCCCGGCGCGGCGGCGGGGGATAGTAAAAAGGGCGAAAATACAGCCAGACGGATAGGTGGTTCCATGCTCCAGGCCTTCGTATTCGAGCGAGTCGGCATCGTCGTCGGTGACCTGTACTTCCTGGACCCCAATCCGCATCCAGGTCAGGAAGGGCCGGAGCACGGAGTCCGGGTCGAACTCCGGGTCTTTGACCGGGGCGAGCTCAAGGGAACGATCTACTCCGCCACCCCGATCGAGGCCGGCCAGCCGATCTGGCGTGTCGACCTGCTGGAATCGGTGGATGGCAAGGGCAAGCCCGGCAGCTTCGACCGGACCCACCATCACCCGGTTTTCAACGGCTGGGATCCGACCAGCCGGGTCTTCGTCCGCGAGCTGTCGGCCGACCCGCTCGGGTGGCTGGGACAGCAGCTGGCTGACCTTCCCGCAGTGCTCAAGCGAGCCGGGGTCCCGGACGACCTCGCCGATCCCTCCGACGCCGACAGCCTGCGCGACATCGCGCCCGTCATCGTGAACGTGACCGGCATGATGCTGGACAAGGTCCGGGCCGGCGAACTCGGCGTCGCGCCGCCGGGAGATTCCGACAGCATCAGGGCCGGCTGGTTGTAACGCCGCGGCCGGGCGCCGCGTCGTTCGGCGCGGCGCCCCGCGGCCGGGCGGCGCGCACGGCGCCGCGTCCGCGCAGCGCGGACAGCACGGCCGCGACGACCATGAACGCCACGGAGGCATAGAAGGCCGCGTGCAGGCCGGTGGTGAACGCGGCGGCCAGCCGCCCGTGCAGCGAAGTGGTGCCGACGAAGATCGCGAACGCGAGGCCGCGCGAAATGGACCGAGAGGCCACGAGGATCGCGACGGCGAACGAGAACACCATGCCGATGTTCGCGAACGTGCGCAGGATCCCGGACGCGATGCCGAACATGTCCGGCGGCGCCGCCTTCATCACCGCCGAACTGTTCGCCGGGAAGAAGAAGCTGGCGCCGACCCCGTTGACCAGGCTGATGACGATGATCACCCATAGCGGTGTCGACAAGGTGAGCTGGGCGTAGCAGATCAGCGCGACCACCTGCAGAGCGAGGCCGACCGTGGCGGGGACCACCGGGCCGTGCCGGTCGGCCAGCCGTCCCGCCCACGGGCCGACCACGCTGCCAACCACGTAGCCGGGAACCAGCAGCAGCGAGGCGTGGATCGGCGACAGCCCGCGCGGCCCCTGCAGGTACATCAGCACCAGGAACAGCACGGCGAACGAAGCCAGCCCCTGGAACAGCGAGGCGAGCAGCGAGGCGGCCATCGTCGGCACCCGGAACAGGGACAGCGGCAGCATCGGCGCGGTGGCGCGCCGCTCGATCAGCACGAACACGCCGATCAGCGCGACGCCGCCGACCAGGTAGCCGACCATCGACGCGTCCAGCGGCGCGTTCGCGAGCTTGGTCATCGCCCACAGCACGCCGAAAAGCCCCAGCCCGAGTGAGATCATGCCGGGAAGATCAAGCCGACGCCGGATGCGCTCCCCCTTGTCACGCAGCACCCGCATGGCCGCGCCGATCGCGACCACGCCGGGCGGCACGTTGATCCAGAAGATCCACCGCCATGAGATGTAGGTGACGATGAGGCCGCCGAGCACTACGCCGAGAACCGCCCCGATCGTCCAGCCGAGCGAGGTGAGCCCGTAGGCACGCCCGCGGCGCTCGCGCGGGTACAGATCGGCGATCACCGCGCCGCTGTTGGCCATGATCAGCGCCCCGCCGACCCCCTGGATGATCCGGAAGACGATGATCGACGCTTGGTCCCACGCGAGCGCGCAGAGCAGCGACCCGACCACGAACACGGCGAAGCCCGCTTCGTACATCCGCACCCGGCCGAACATGTCGCCCAGCCGGCCGACCTGGGTGGACAGCAGCGTGATCACGAGCAGGAAGCTGATGATGACCCAGACCACCGCGGACAGCGCGACGTGCAGGCTGCGCTCGATCTCGGGAAGGGCCAGGACGACGATGGTGGTATCTATCGCCGTCATGAGCACGCCGGTCATGATCACAACCATCGCGATCCCGGTGCGCGGCTCTCCCCCGCGCGCGGGGCTATCGTCACCAGCAGGCCGTATCAGGCGCGAGATCGTCACTTGCTTAGCCTAACGAACGGTGGATTTTACGCCATACGAGACTAGGCTGATCTATCGGCATTCCCATACGGGGGGTGGCTGTTGTTGACTCGCGACGAGTCCTCGATCGGCACGGTAGGCGTGCTCACCATCGCTACCCGCGGGGCGGCAGGCCCCGGAGAGGTGCGGATAAACGTCCGCGGCGGTTCGGAGTGCTTTTTGGCGTGGTCGGAAACACCCCTGCCAAGGGGGGCCACCGTACTGGTCACCGACTTCCGCGGCGCGCGCACGGTCGATGTCATCGAATGGGCCGATCCGCTCGGTGAGGCCCCCCGGTTCCCCGGGTCCACAGATATATCTCGCTCAGGAGAGTGAACTATGTTCGGCTACCGTGTTCCGGCCCCCGATGAGGCGATGCTTATCTCGGGCGGTCGTTACGGCCTGAAGGAGGCGCCGTTCCGGGTAGTCACCGGCCATGGCGCGTTCGTCGCGCCGATGTTTCGCAAGGTGCGTTACCTGACGCTGGCCATGCAGGAAGCCGAGGTGTCGGAGACCTGCGTGACCAAGCAGGGCATTTCGCTGAACGTCCGCGCGGTCATCGCGTTCAAGGTCGGCAACGATTCCGAGTCCATCGTGAACGCCGGGCAGCGGTTCCTTTCCGACCAGGACCAGATGTCGGTGCTGACCGGGCGGATCTTCGCCGGCCACCTGCGGTCGATCATCGGGTCGATGACCGTCGAGGAGATCGTCACCGAGCGGCAGAAGCTGGCGACCGAGGTGCTCGACGGGTCGAAGGCGGAGATGGCCACCATCGGGCTGAGCGTGGACTCGCTGCAGATCCAGTCCATTGACGACATGGGCGCCGGGTACATCGCCGCGATGGCCGCGCCGAACAACGCCGCGATCCAGCGGCAGGCGAAGATCGCCCAGGCGCAGGCCGACCAGGCGGCTGCCGAGGCGGTGCAGGCGTCGGCCCGCAAACAGGCCGAGTTCGCCCGGCAGACCGCGGTCGTGCAGGCGCAGTACAAGGCGGAGATCGACAAGGCGCAGGCCGAGGCCGCGCAGGCCGGCCCGCTGGCGCAGGCCGAGGCACAGCGCGCCGTCATTTCCGCCCAGGCCGAGCTGGCTCAGCACCAGGCCGAACTTCGCCAGCAGCAGCTCGTCTCCGAAGTGGTCAAGCCGGCCGAGGCGGAGGCGGAGAAGGTGAAGATCCTCGCCATCGCCGACGCGGAACGGACCCGGATCGCGGCGGAGGCCGCCGCGTCGAACAACCGGGTCGCGCTTGACCAGCTGCTGATCAACCAGCTGCCGCAGATCGTCAAGGAGGCGGCCGCCGGGCTTGCGGGCGCGAACGTCACCGTGCTCAACGGCGCCGACGGCCTCGGCGAGATCGCCGCCGGGCTGGTCAGCCAGGGCCTGACGATCCTGGAGTCGGTGCGCCGCGGCGTCGGCGCGCCGACCGCTAACGGCTCCGGCGCTTCCGGCAATGGCGCCGTAATCGACGGCCAGCGGCCGTCCGCTTGATCCGGTCCGGCCCGCGACCTGCGGCACGGTCATTCCCGCGGGTCGCGGGCCCGGACGAAGTTGATCGCCTGGACCGTCATCACCGTCTCCCCATCGGCGTTGGTCACCGTGGTCTCCGAGCGGACGATCCCCCGGTCTGGCTTGCTGCGTGACCGGCGCGCCTCAAGGACCGTGGCGCGTACCCGCAGGGTGTCACCGGGGCGCACCGGCCGCGGCCAGCGGATCTGGTCCACACCCGCAGCGCCTAGGCTCGTCTTCCCGTCCAAGAAGTGATCGACAAGCAACCGCATCATCAGGCTCGTTGTCTGCCAGCCGCTGGCGATCAGGCCGCCGTACGGCCCCTCCGCCGCCCCGACCGGATCGGTGTGGAACGGCTGGGGGTCGTACTCCTTGGCGAAGGCGATGATCTCCGCCTCACTGATCGAGAAGGTGCCGCAGTCGACCGTGAGCCCCGGGACGTAGTCCTCGAAGTACCTGGTCGCGCGCTCCGGAAAGTCAGTCACGCTGGCAAGTATCTCAACTCGCACGGCCTCCGCCACAGCGCACAGCGTAGATCACCACCATCAGCCACCTTCCCGCCATATCGGCGTCACGACCTGTGGTTTCTTGGGATTTGGTCACAGAAAGATCACAGAAAAAACTCGATTTGCCTGCGGACCGGCGGCCGTCCCTGCAATGCTTCCAGTCAATGGCATGGCAGGAACAAATATCAACAAACCGTCCGAAAAGGGGCGGACTACAGCCAGCCAACCAGTAGCGGGCCCGCCGAGAAGCACCTCAGCCGCGTAGGCAGGGCTAAGAACGATCTTGGGGAGACTATGACCGCTGAGCACAGGGCACGTCGATCTGTAAGGATCCGGCGTCGGGGCCGGCACACGACCCCCTCGCAAGTAGAGAAGGTGGCGGAGAAGGCCGGCAAGGCGGCCCCCGCCATGGCTATCGCCGGCGCGCTTGTCGCGACGCCACACGCACAGCACGCCGCGGCGACGGCGGCGACCAAGCCAAAGGCGGCCGCGGCAGCGACCGCGACCGCGGCAGCGGCGCACAAGGCGGCGGAAAAGACCGCTCTGGATTCGGTCACCGCACGCACGGCGGCAGCGGGGACCTCGCACTACACGGTCCGGTCAGGCGACACGTTGTCGCAGATCGCACAACGCTTCTACGACCACGCCAGCGACTGGCAGTGGCTGTACCACGAGAACGACACCTTGCTCTCGAACCCGAACCTGATCTACCCGGGCCAGACCCTGCGCGTTCCGGCTGACCCGCCCGCGAACTTCACCCTCAGCAACTACACACCGCGGCACGCCAAGCCGACCGTCCCCGCTGTGAGCAGCACCGATGACGGCGACAACGGCAGCAACGTGGTCAGCCAGTCCGCGAGCGAGGGTAGCGGTTCATCCACGACCACCACCGCATCGAGCGGCAGCGGCTCTACCTCGCTGGGCGGAACGCTCAGCTGTTCCGGCCTCGAGCAGCTGTGGACCGACGCGGGTGGTTCTCCGTCCGCCGCGTTCATGGCGGCGGAGATCGCGATGGCCGAGTCCGGCGGTAACCAGTACGCGCTGAGCCCGACCGACGACTACGGCTACTGGCAGATCAACGCGTCCAACGGGTCGCTCGCCACGTTCAACGCCTATGGCAACGCGCGGGCCGCGATCACCCTGTCCGACGACGGCACGAACTGGTCGCCGTGGACGACATACACCAGCGGCGCCTACTCCGGCCGCTGCTGATTCGCCAGCACAGCTGATTCGCCACCACAAAGGCACCCCGGACAGGGACAGCCAGGTCAGAAGATGGCGGCGAGCAGTACCGCGACGGGGTGCGGGAATTACCGGACCGAACGAGCGGCGGCGACTGCCTCGGCGATGCCCAGCCTGGCGAGTTCGTCGGCGCGCTCGTTGCCCGGATCCCCGTTGTGTCCCTTGACCCAGAGCCAGGTGACCTGGTGCGGTGCCATCGCCTTAACCAGCCGCTGCCACAGGTCGACGTTCTTGACCGGCTGCTTCGCCGACGTCATCCAGCCGTTGCGCTGCCAGCCCGTCACCCACTTGGTGATGCCGTCGAGCAGGTATTTGCTGTCGGTGTACAGCTTTACCTGCACCGGCCGGTTCAGCGCCTCAAGCGCCTGGATGGCCGCCATCAGTTCCATCCGGTTGTTCGTGGTTGACGGGTCTGAGCCGTGAAGTTCCTTCTCCACGTCTGCGTACTGGAGGACGGCTCCCCAGCCACCCGGTCCGGGGTTCCCGCTGCACGCCCCATCGGTATAGATCACGGCCTCACCCATGCCGCAAAGGCTACGCCCCAAGGCCGCGACGATGCGCGGCTCCGGGTCGGAGACTGTCGGCGTGCGGATGAACACATCCAGGCGGCCGTGACCTTGCCCCGCCGATATGCTCTGCTTGTGATGTGACAACTGAACTGCCATCGCCGGGGTCAACCGACCCGGAGGAGCTCGCGATCCTCGCCGGGCTAAGGGTCGTGGACGATGACGATGACGATCCGATCCTGTTTTATCCCGACGGGCGGCCGGTCGACACCTGGCGTGAGGATTACCCGTACGACGAGCGGATGTCACGGCCAGAGTACGAGCACGCCAAGCGACTGCTGCAGATCGAACTGGTCAAGCTGCAGAACTGGGTGAAGGAAACCGGACAGAAGCTGGTGATCGTGTTCGAGGGGCGGGACGCGGCCGGCAAGGGCGGCACGATAAAACGCTTCACCGAGCACCTGAATCCGCGCGGCGCGCGCGTGGTGGCGCTGGAAAAGCCCACCGAGAGAGAACGGACCCAGTGGTATTTCCAGCGCTACGTGACCCATCTACCGAGCGCCGGGGAGATCGTGCTCTTCGACCGCTCCTGGTATAACCGGGCCGGCGTGGAGTGGGTCATGGGCTTCTGCACGCCCGAGGAATACCAGGAGTTCATGCGCGAGGCACCGGAATTCGAGCGGATGCTCGTGCACTCCGGGCTGTCGCTGACCAAGTTCTGGTTCTCCGTGTCGCGCAGCGAGCAGCGGACGCGGTTCATCATCCGGCAGGTCGACCCGGTCCGGCAGTGGAAGCTCAGCCCGATGGACCTGCTGGCACTCGACAGATGGGAGGAGTACACCGAGGCCAAGGAGGCGATGTTCTTCTACACGGACACCGCCGACGCGCCATGGACCGTGGTGAAGAGCAACGACAAGAAGCGCGCCCGGCTGGAGGCCATGCGGCACATCCTGGAGCAATTCGACTACCCTGGAAAGGACACCGAGATCGTCGGTAAGCCGGACCGGAAAATCATCGGGCCGCCATCGCTGCTGTCCGAGCGGACCACCATCTCTTCGTTTACGAGGTCGTGAGGATGAATTTCACCGAGATCACATCGGAGGCCGAACTCCGCGAGGCGCTTGGCGGATCCCCGTCCGGTCGTTCCGTGACGAAGGAACGCACCACGCTGCATCCGCTGCAGATCGAATGGCTGAAAGCGTCGCCGTTCTGCGTGCTCGCGACGTCGGACGCGGACGGGAACTGCGACGCCTCGCCCAAGGGCGACCCGGCCGGGCACCTGATCCACGTGCTCGACGAGAAGACCGTGGTCATCGCCGAACGGCCCGGCAACAAGCGGGCGGACGGGTACCTGAACATACTGGCCAACCCGCACATCGGGATCATCTCCCTGATTCCCGGGCGGAACGACACGCTGCGCATCAACGGCCGCGCGAGGCTGCTGCGGGATGCACCGTTCTTCGACGACCTGACCGTGCGCGGTCAGCGGCCGGTGCTCGCGCTGCTCGTGGATATCGACCAGGTCTTCTCGCACTGCCCGAAGGCGTTCTTGCGCTCGCGACTGTGGCAGCCGGAAAGCTGGGCGCCCGGCGCGCTGCCGACGACCGCCGCCCTGTGCAAGGCCGTGCAGGACACGCCGGAGACGCTGGAAGAACTTGAGGCGTATTACGCCCCGGGGCATTACTCCACGCTGCTGTACTGAGCCCACAGCGCGGGAATCGTGACGCCGAGAACGGCGAACATCCGGCGCAGCACCGGCAGGGAAATCCCGATCACGTTGTTGTGATCGCCCTCGATGGAATCGACGAACCAGCCGCCTAGGCCCTCGATGGTGAACGCGCCGGCCATGCCGAGGGGTTCGCCGGTGGCCACGTACGCCGAGATCTCCTCCTCCGTCGGCGTGCCGAACCGCACCGTCGTCGCCGCCACGGCTTCCGTCCGCCGCCCCGTCGCCGCGTCGATGACGCAGTGCCCGGTAAGCAGCGTCCCGCTCCGGCCGGACATAAGGCGCCAGCGTGCCGCGGCGTCCGGGACGGAGGCTGGCTTGCCGTACGCGCGCCCGTCCAGGTCGAGCATGGAATCACAGCCGATCACGACGCCGTCGTCCAGCGTGGACGCGACGGCGGACGCCTTCGCCGCGGCGAGCAGGCCGACGAGTTCGGTCGTGGCGGACGCGGAGTAGGTGTCCTCGTCGACGCCGCTGACGATGACCTCGGGATCAAGCCCCGCGGCGCGGAGCACCGCGAGCCGGGCGGGCGAGGCCGAGGCGAGAATGACACGCACCTGAAAGACCTTACGCGCCAGCCCCTTACCCCCGCGAACCATCGCGCCGTAGCATCGGTCTCATGGTGCGCTTGCTTGTGCTGTACGAGACGCCGGAAGACCCCGAGGCTTTCGACCGGCACTACAACGAGGTCCACATCCCGCTGGCCAGGCAACTCCCCGGGCTGCTCCGGTACACGGTCAGCCGGAACATCTCCGCCACCCGCGGCGGCAAGGCGATCTACCTGGTCGCGGAACTCGACTGGGAGAACCTGGAGGCCTTGCAGGCGGCGATGACCTCGGAGATCGGCAAGGAGACCACCGCCGACGTGCCCAAGTTCGCGCCGACCGGCGTGACCACCGTGTCCTACGAGGTCGCAGAGGTCTGATGCGGTTCGGCCTGGTCGGAACGGGATTCTGGGCCCGCACCGCGCACGCGACCGCGCTGGCCCAGGTTCCGGGCATCTCGCTCGCCGCCGTGTGGGGACGGAACCCGCAAGCCGCGGCGTCGCTGGCCGCGGACTTCGGCGCGACCGCCTACCGCGACGTCGGTGCGTTCATCGACGCCGTTGACGCGGTCGCGTTCGCCGTGCCGCCGGACGTGCAGGCACCCATCGCGATCCAGGCCGCCGAGGCCGGCAAGCACCTGCTGCTTGAAAAGCCGATCGCCACGTCGACCGCCGAGGCGGACAAGATGGCCGCCGCGGCCGAATCGGCGGGCGCCACCGGCAACAGCCTGTTCGTATGGGGCGAGGCCGGCCGTTCGGCGATGCCCGCCACGCAGGTCGACGCGGTGCCAGCGCTGCGCACCGCGGCGTCAGAACTCGCCGCCGCCGCGGCCGCCGGGCGGTCGCGGCACCCCTGCGACGTCCAGTTCGGGCGCGACGTGGTGCGGGTGCTTGCTGCCGCCCAGGCGCAGGTGGACGCCGCCCGCCCGGGTCTTGACGACCCGCCTAGGCTCTAGGCTATGAGTGGTCCTCCAGCAGTCCCGGACCGCGGGAACCTGCGCGCTTCAGATACCGACCGCGACCGTGTCGCGGGCATTCTTCGCGAGGCCGCCGCTGAGGGCCGGCTGACCATGGAAGAGCTAGACGAACGGCTGGACGCGGTATACGCGGCCAAGACATACGCCGAACTCGAGCCGATCACCCACGACCTGCCGCATCCCGGGACAGCACATGTCCCCGCGCCGTCGGCTGCGCTGGCCGGCGACGTTCACAGGTTCGGCGGCGAGCCCACCTCCAGCGCCGCCATCGCCTTCATGGGCGGTTTTTCCCGTAAGGGCGACTGGGTGGTGCCGAAGAACTTCACCGCGGTGGCGATCATGGGCGGCGGGGAGATCGACCTGCGCCAGGCGCGGTACGCCGAGCCGCTCGTGAACATCCACGTGGTGACGATCATGGGCGGCATCGAGGTCATCGTGCCGGAGGACGCCAACGTGCGGGTCACCGGCATCGGCATCATGGGCGGCTTCGACCACAGCGTGAGCGGCAGCGGGCAGCCCGGCGGCCCCACGATCGTCGTCAACGGCGTGGCCCTGATGGGCGCCGTCGATGTCAAGCGGAAACCGCCCAAGAAGGCCAAGCACCAGCGGCTGGAGGGCGAGAAGGCACGCGAAGTCGAGTAATCCTGCCCATCCTCGCCGCCACTTTCTCGGGGTAGACCGGAGCATCGCGTGGGTAGGCCGGAATCATGCGCGGAGATATCGATGTCGCCGCCGTGGGCGCCCTCGCCTCATGATGGACCGCGAGAAGGTGCGGGCCGCCTTCGGGAACCCGAGGGAGTTCACCACGTCGCCGCTCTACCGTCGGCTGAGCCGGACGGTGGCGGCTACGGACCAGCTGCTCAGCCTCGCCTGCCTGGGGAGGCCTGGCCAGTACCCGACGTTCCTGTTCTTCGGCGCCGTCCACCGGCTACTGCTCGCCGGGGCGGATCATCCGCTGGCGAAGTTCTTCCCGTCGATCGCGGGTGACGCGGCACATCCGCCGGACTCCGGCGCCGGGCGCGCCCTAGTGTCGTTCTGCGCGCAGTTCGAGGCGGAACTCGCCGAGACGATCAGCACCAGGCTGGTGCAAACGAACCATGTGCAGCGCTCGTTCGGGCTTCGGCTGGGATTGAGCGTGATCGCGGGAGAAGTCCCCGGAGCGACACACCTGATCGAGGTGGGCGCGAGCGCCGGGCTCAACCTGCGGTTCGACCGGTACGGGTATCACGTGGGCGGCCGCCGGTACGGGGACCTGTCGTCACCGGTCCAGCTTGAGGCGGAAAGCTATGGCCGGGTGCGGTTGCCCGGCCTGGATGCCCTGCCGGAGATCGCGAGCGTGCTCGGCGTCGACCTCCATCCGGTCGACGTGACCGACCCGGCGGAGAGGGCCTGGCTGGAGGCACTGATCTGGCCGGAGAACCACCGGCAGCGGGCGCTGCTTGGCGCCGCCCTCGAACTCGCCGCCGCGGATCCGCCGCCCATGCTGGCGGGCGACGCTATCGACGTGCTCCCTGGCGTCGGCATCGCGTTGCCCGCCGGTGAGTCGAGGGTGGTCTTCCATTGCGCGACCCGGATGCATGTGCCCGAAGATCGCCGGGAGGCCTTCGACGCGGCCATCGCACGCCTCGGGGAGACCGGGCCGCTGTGGTGGCTGTCGGTCGAAGGCGCTCCCGGCGTCGATCCTCGCCCGCGGCCGAGGCGCCCCGGCCCCATCCTGCAACTGCGCCGGCCCGGCGCGGCGACCGAGCCGGTCGCGGTGGTCGATGGTCATCTCGAATGGATAGAGATGCTGGCCTGACCGGTTTCCCGGCAAATCATCAGCTTTCCGCGCCCGCCGCGTTCCGCTCGTGGAGGAGCTTTTCGACCGCTCTCGGTGCGGTGGTCTCGAAGTCGAGCAGCCGGACCCATTCCGGTATGACGGTGATCGCGACCATCTGCTCGTACAGGGCGCGGACCTGCGTTTCGAAGCCTTTCCATGCCTCTTGCGGCATGGCACGGTACGAGGCCTCGAGGTAGCCGTCAGGCACACCGTCGACGGTCGCGAGAGCAGCCCGGCCCCGGACCAGGAGCACCCGGGGCGGCGGTCCGGGTATGTCGATCGTGATCGCCACCCGTGGGTCAGCCTGCAGAGCGCGGACCTTGGCCGAGCCTGGAATCGTCCACATACGGAAGCTGTCGCCGTCCCATAGGTACCCGATCGGGATTACCCGCGGCGCGCCGTCTCGCCCCGTGTAGGAAAAGTGCAGTATCGGCTCATCGCGCAGCAACTGCTGCGCGATCGGCATTGCCATTACCTGCGTTACATCGGTCATCAGGGTCACCACCTCGTTTGGAAGGTCCGATTATGTGGGGCCCCGCATTCCCACGTTGATTAAACGGCCAACCAGCGCGTGAATCATCGGTCAGTCAGGCGGTCCTACGCCGGGTTTCGGCTCGGGACCAGCCCGGCCAGCAGGATCTCCGCGGTCCGGCGCAGCCGGGGCATCAGGTCAACACAGGCCTGGGCCAGCGCCGGATCGGAGGCGTAAAGCTCCGCGAGAGCGGGCGCCGGATTCGCGATCTGCCACAGCGAGCCGGCCAGGGATGCCAGCGTGGCGACGAACTCCCCGCACTCGGCAAGGGCCAGCTCGGGAAGGACCCGCTGCACGAGGGCGGCCGCCTCGTTGACCGCCCCGAGGGATGTCAGCTTGTAGCGGCGCACGGTCTCGGGAGAGACGTTGCGCTCCAGGTTGAGCGGCGTGTGCGCGATGAGGTCGCACAGCAACGGCCGGTCGCCGAAGCTGTGCGCGAAGACGTCAGCGACCAGCCCGGCCGAACCCGGGGCGGCAGCGTCGAGCCCGGCGTGCAGGGCCTCCGTCCAGTCACGCCAGGCTTCGGCGGTCAGTTCCAGGAAGATCTGCTCGCGGGTCTCGAAATAGCGCAGCAGTGCCGACTTGTGGATACCGACCCGCTCGGCGATGTCGGCCAGGCTCACGTCGCGGACACCGGCGTGCAGCGCTAGTTCGCGGGCAGCGCTGAGGATGGCCTCCTGGCGCTGCAGCTTCTGCTCGGGGCGGCGGGCCCGCTGGAAGATCTCCGCACTCATGATGGACCCCAGTTTACCTAACGCAACATCGTTCTGCTATTATGAGAACGCCGTTTCGTTAAGTGCTAAGTTACGGAAGGACAGGGCTCATGCCACAACAAGTCTTCTTTCTCACCGGCAGCAGCCGGGGTCTCGGCCGTCAGATCGCTGAGGCCGTCCTGGCGGCCGGGCACCAGCTAGTCGCTACCGCTCGCCGGCCGGACAGCATGGCCGATCTGGCTGACCGCTACGGCAGCCAGATCCTCCCGGTGGCGCTCGATGTCACAGACCCCAGAGCCGCCGCGGCGGCGGTAGCCGCGGGAACCGAGGCGTTCGGCCGTCTCGATGTCGTGGTCAACAACGCCGGCTACGCCAACCTCACGGCGGTCGAGGACATCACGCTGGCGGATTTCAGGGCGCAGGTCGACACCAACCTGTTCGGCGTCGTGAACGTCACCAAGGTGGCGCTGCCGGTCCTGCGCACCCACGGCGGCGGCCACATCATCCAGGTCTCTTCGATCGGCGGCCGACTGGCCACAGCCGGCCTGTCGGCCTACCAGGCGGCGAAGTGGGCGGTCGGCGGCTTCTCGGAAATCCTGGCTCAAGAGGTAGGCCCGCTTGGCATCAAGGTCACCGTCCTGGAGCCGGGTGGTATGCAGACCGACTGGGCCGGGGCGTCCATGCAGGTGCCGCCGATCAGCGAGCCGTATCAGCCGACCGTTGGCGTGATGGCCAGAATGCACCACGAGCTCGGCAACGCCGACGCGCTCGGCGACCCGGCCAAGGTGGCCCAGGTCGTCCTCACGGTCGCCGGGATGGCCGAACCGCCGCTGCGCCTGATCCTCGGCAGCGAGGCCTATGCCTATGCGATGGCGGCCGCCCGGGCGCGGGCCGAGTCCGACGCCGCCTGGCACGACCTCACCATCTCCACCGACCGCGACGACGCCACGGACGCGCAGCGCAATCCGCTCGCGGCGGGCCACTGAACCGATGAAGGAGCACCGCAATGCCAGCAAACGCGACCGACCAGGAGAATTACCAGCAGGCGCTGGACAACGCTCAGCGGCTGCTCGGCCAGCCGCTCGCCCTCCCCCTGGGCGAGGGCGAGCCGCCCGTGGGAGAGGACTTCCGGCGTCTCGCCACCATCCACACCTTCGGCGACTCGTGGCCCTGGCTGAGCCTGGAGATATGAGGCTTCTTCTCTGCGGGGTGACCCGTAGCTGACCCACCGCTCCCAGGGAGCGGCGTCGCCGGGGTCCTCACCCCCCACGGCCAGCAGGACATCGTCGTGGCGGGCCCGGAAGTAGAACCGCTCACCGCACGGCAGCACGCCCTCAAGCTGCACGGGCGCGGCCAGGCCGGTCATCTCCACCTGCCATCCGGCCTCGCGCAGTGTGGCTAGCGCCGCGTCCCACGCTCGCTGGTGCTCAATGGCCCACCTGCTCGGTTCTGTCATAGGACGATGATCCCGGGCAGCCCCGGTCCGGTACCAGCGCGGGTCAGCGGAGGACCTCGAAGCCCAGATCGGTGATCTGGCCCGTATCGTCGCAGCGCGCCTTACGCAGCTTGACGGGTGTGGGCTCTGTAGCGCTGAACAGCCGGACGCCGTCGCCCAGCAGCACCGGCACTAGGTGGACGAAGACCTCATCCACGAGTCCTGCGCTGATGCACTGTCCCGCAAGGTCAGCTCCGAATACCCCGACGTCTTTGGCGCCTGCCGCCTCCTTGGCGGTAGCGACGGCCTCCTCGATGCCGACGGTCAGGAACGTGACGCCATCGGCAGCCTCCCCTGGCCGGTGAGTGAGCACGAAGACCGGTCCCAGCCAGGTGCCCCCGTAGATGGCGCGCGGCCCGGCTCCGGCGCGCATGCCCAGGTCGTAGCCCCTCCGCCCGGCGAGGATCGCGCCGGTACGCTCCATCACCTCGCGTCCCATCGGGCCGGCGCTTCCGTACTCGAACATCCACTGGGTGGAGTAATCCCGCGGGGCGATGAAGCCGTCGAGTGACATCGTGACGTGCCACAGCACCTTGCTCATGATGGCCTCTCCCTTACTTGCCCGTCGCTTGCGTGCCAGTGATGCGGGCGTGGGCGATGCCGGCCGAGCAGGTCAGCCCGGAGCACGAGTAGCCGCTGATACCCGCCGGCAGGCCGTCGAAGAGCCGCTCGCCCTCGCCGAGCAGGACGGGCGCGATCGCCAGGTGCATCTCGTCAACGAGCCCGGCGGCCAGGAACTGCCGGATGGTCGCGGGACCGCCGCCGAGCAGGACGTCCCGCCCGGCGGCTGCCCGCATGGCCATCTCAAGCACGTCGCGCGGTGCCGCGTCGACGAAGCGGAAGGTCGTCCCGTTGCGCATGGCCAGGTCGGCGCGGGGGTGGTGGGTGAGCACGAACACGTCGTGGCCGAACGGCGGGTCCTCGCCCCACCAGCCCCGCCATGACTCATCGGGCCAGGATCCCCGGACCGGGCCGAACATGTTCCGGCCCATGATCGTGGCGCCGACGTCGGCCGTGCGGGCGCGGAACAGATCATCGTTGACCCCGGTCTCCCCGCCGCCCTGCCCTTGCAGTTCGCGCATGGACCTGGTCTGGAAGATCCACTCGTGGAGTTGGAGGCCTCCTTCGCCGAGCGGATTATCCGGGCCCTGCCGCGGGCCGGCGGCGAACCCGTCGAGGGAGATCGTGAAGTTGTGTACGCGCAGCCGGGCCATACCGAGCTCCTCTCAACCGGAAATCCGATTGCATTTCACAACCGGTAGCCTAACCGGAGCGATGGTAAACTGCAACCAGTTTTCAAGTCAGGAGTATCAGGATGCGCGAACCGGCCCGCTCGGGATGCCCGATCAACATGGCGGTCGAGGCCTTCGGCGACCGCTGGAGCCTGCTGGTGCTGCGGGACGTGATGTTCGGCAACCGCCGCCATTTCCGCGAGCTGCTCGCTGGCTCGGAGGAGAAGATCGCCTCCAACATCCTGGCTGACCGCCTCAGGCGGCTCACCGATGCCGGGCTGCTCACCCGCGACGACGCGCGCCCCGGGCAGCGGGCCACCTACAGCCTCACTGAGGCCGCGATCCAGCTCGTCCCGGTGCTGACCGAGCTCGGCGCCTGGGGAATCCGGCACCGCACCACCACGCCCCGGCTGCGCGTGCGCGCCGAGCTGCTGGCCAACGGCGGCCCGAAGATGCAGGCACAGTTCATGGACGAACTGCGCGAGACCCACCTCGGCCACCCGGCCCGGCCAGCCACTCGCCCACGGGTGACCGACCGCCTGGCCGGCGCCTATTGCGAGGGATTAACGGTGATCGCCGTGGCGGCGCAGGACGGCCCGCACGCCTGCGGCGATGGCGATAGCGGCGAGCACCACGAACACCAGCATGACGTCGCGGGCCGACACATGCTCGGTGGCGAGGCCGAGCGCGATCACCGGCACCGTTAGCCCGATGTACGCGCCGAGGAAGAAGCCCGCCAGCACCTCGGCGCGGGATTCGGAGGGCGCGGTGCTTGCCGCGGCCACCAGGGAGCCGCGGAAGACCAGGCCGCCGCCGGCGCCGGTGACGATCCCGCCAATCACGAACATGGGCAGGCTCGGCAGCCACATCCCGACGGTGAACAGCGCCAGGCCGGCGAACAGCACGGGCACAGACACCTTCAGCGTGGTGGCGGTGCTCGCCGTGCCTAGCGCGATCTGCGCGATCGCCCCGGCGGCGAACGCGGAGAACGCGACGGCGCCCGCGACCGCGTACGAGGTCTCGTGCATGGTACCGGCCAGGAAGCCGGGCATGAGGGAGTTGAATACACCGTAGACAGCGAACGCGGCCGCCCCGGCCCCCGTCGCGGCGAAGAAGGCGCCACGGGCGTGCGCGGGTATCGTCACCCGTTGCGGCCGCCAAGCCGGCTGCGGGTCCGGCCGGGTGGTCGTCTCCGGCGCGAAGGCGATCAGCAGCGTCAGCACCAGGATCACCCCGCCGAAGATCAGGTAAGGGATCACCAGCGGCGACGGCACGAACTGGGCGAGCAGCCCGGCGCCAAGCGGCCCGACGCCAATCCCGCCGAGGTTCGACGCTGTGGCCACCACTTGGGGACGCCGACCCGTCGGCGATCCGCCGGCGCCTAGGTGCAGTTCGGCCAGGTAAGCGGTGGCGGTCCCGGTGGTCAGCCCGATGGACACGCCGGAGACCACCCGCGCGATGATCAGGCCGCCGAGGCTGGGAAAGGCGATGAACAGCACGGCGCTCAGCACGTTGACGGCGAGCGCGGGCACTAGCACCCGGCGCCGTCCCACCCAGTCCGAGACGTGCCCGCCGAGGAACAGGCTGCCGATCACGCCGATCGCGTAGACCGCGTAGACCACGGTAATCATCAGCGTGGAGAAGTGGTCGCGGTGCTGGTAGATGACGTAAAGCGGGGTCGGAACCGCGGAGAACGCGAGATTGACGCAGAAGGCGGCCGCCACGAGCCAGAACGCCACCGAGTGGCGGCGCTGGTGCCTCGTCCGCCGCGAGAGCTCCCCCGCCAGGGCGCCCGATGGGGCTACTATCCGTTCGGCTGGTGCGGTCATATCGTCACATCCGTCGCTTACGTTCCTCAGGTCTCTGCTTTAGCAGGCCCTCCTACCAGGATGGGCGACAGGATTTATCATGTCCAACGAAAGATTGTGATCACACTCATGCTCAACAGGAATTAATGATGGAACTGCGGCACCTTGAGCACTTCGTTACCCTGGCCGAGGAGCGGAACTTCACCCGGGCCGCGCGGCGCCTCCACCTCGTCCAGTCGGCCCTGTCGGTATCCATCCGCTCGCTGGAGCGCGAGCTTGACACCCAGCTGTTCGAGCGGACCACGCGCGAGGTCAGGCTGACCGACACCGGCCGCATCCTGCTGCCAGAGGCGCGCCGCACCCTCGACGCGGCCGCCAGCGCCCAGGCGGCCGTTCTCGCCGCCCGGGAAGGCCTGCGCGGGACGCTGCGGCTCGGCATGATGCAGGTGATCAGCCTGGTCGACGTCGGCTCGCTGATCGCACGGTTCCACCATGAGCGGCCGCTTGTGGACATCCAGCCCGAGACCGCTTCCGGCGGGTCGGTGGCGATGATCTCGGATGTCCGGCGCGGCGCCCTTGATGCCGCCTTCGTCGCCGCCAGCGGCCCGGACCAGCCGGGGCTGACGGTGACGACGCTGGCCTCCGAACCCGTGCTGCTCGGCTGCCTGCCCGATCACCCGCTGGCCGGCCGCGCCGCCGTCTCGGTCAGCGAACTGGCCGACGAGCCGTTCGTCGACTACACACTGGGATGGGCCACCCGCACGATCGCCGACCAGCTGTTCGCCAAGGCGGGCGTCGAGCGGTCAATCGGCATCGAGGTACCGGACGCGTCGGTCCACACGTCACTGGTCCGTGCCGGGCTCGGGCTGGCCATCCTCCCTGAGTCGATGATCGCGGACGCGGGCCTGGCGGGCGTGCCGTTGCGGCCCGCCGCGGCCTTCACCGTGGCGTTCATCGTTGCCGCCGACCGGCCGCTATCCCCGGTCACCCAGGCGTTCGCCCACCTCGTCACGACCATGTACCAGCCCTAGACACGATGGCCGGGGCGCTGGCGCATCCGCAGCGATCTGGGGCAGCCCGGCCCGAGAGCGGGGCATGACCGCGTATACGGTGGGAAGGCTACCGGAGCCAACGTGGTCATGCTGCGCGACCGACGCCGCGGTCTGAGCCAGCTATTAAACATGTAGGAGGCCGGTGCGATTAATGTGCGGAATCGTCGGCTGTTTGGCCTTGATCGCCGGGGAGGATCCGCATCCTGAGTGGGTGGGTGCCGCATCGGGGCGCATTAGCCATCGAGGCCCTGATGACGATGGCTTTTACACTGATCCTAGTATCGCGCTGGGGTTCAGGCGCCTCGCGATCATCGACCTGTCGGCAGGTGGTCACCAGCCGATGCGCTCCGCCGATGGACGATATTTCATGGTCTTCAACGGTGAGATTTACAACTACACGGAACTCGCGGACGAACTGCGCAGGGAAGGCGTTCCGCTACGAACAAATTCCGACTCCGAGGTTCTTCTTGAGGCCTACGCCAGATACGGAAAGAATGCTGTGCACCGACTGCGGGGCATGTTTGCGTTCGCGATCTGGGATACTCTGAGCCGCGAACTATTCTGCGCGCGAGATCCATTTGGGATAAAACCTTTCTTCTATGTAATCGATGAGCGGCATGGGCATGCTCGACTGCTACGCTTCGCCTCGGAACGGAAGGCCTTGGCTCAGGCGGGCGAACTGTGCGCACTCGATCGCGACGCGCTGCGCAGATACCTTTCCTTTGAGTACGTACCGGCGCCTCAGACCCTGGCCCTGCCTTACCGGGCGCTGCCGCCTGGCCACTCGATGACCGCCCGGCCAGACGGGAACGTGAGCATATGCAGGTACTGGCGAGCAGAGCTGCGGCCCGCGCGGTCTCGTGGCAAGGACACTGCTGCGGAGATTCTGGCGGTCATACGCGACTCGGTCGCTGTTCACCTGCGCAGCGATGCACCGCTCGGTGCGTTCCTGTCAGGAGGGATCGATTCAGCGGCAATCTGCGCTCTGGCCGCAGCACATAAACCAGACCTCATGACCTTTACGGTCGGATTCGAGCACGAAGGGTACAGCGAGGTCGAGCTTGCGCAGGAGATCGCGGCCGCACTCGGCGTGGAGTCACTGCCCTACGTCATCACTGCCGAGGAGTTCTTTGCCACCCTTCCCCACATCATCTGGCATCTGGACGACCCCATGGCAGATGCGGCCGCGGTGCCGCTGTGGTTCCTTGCCCGGGAGGCCAGCAGGCACGTTAAGGTCGTGCTGTCCGGCGAGGGTTCGGACGAACTATTCGGGGGATACCGGGTCTACCGGGAGCGGACGCTGGTCCGGATTAGCGAACGATTGCCGAATTGGGGACGAATACCGCTTCAGCACGCAGCCGCTCTTCTCCCTTCAGGAGTGAAGGGCAAATCGCTGCTGCAACGAATGTCCACCCGGCTGCGGAGCCGTTACATCGGAAACGCGCATGTGTACGCCGACGAGGAGGCGGATGCCATTACCCGTCCTGGCGATTCCCACGCACACGGTGAAGTCTCCGACACGACCCATTCTGTAACGGACCCGGTCTATACCCAGGCTGAGGAAGCGGGCTTGGACGACGTGTCCGCCAAGCAACTTGTGGACATTAACACCTGGCTGGCCGGAGACATCCTCGTCAAGGCCGACCGGATGACCATGGCACATAGCCTGGAACTGCGAGTGCCATATCTGGACCGCGAAGTAATGGCGGTGGCCGCACGGCTTGCTCGCCGCGAGAAGATCGGGGCAGGCACGACTAAAGTTGCGCTACGGCAGGCAATGATGGCGGTCCTTCCTAAGTCCGTGGCAGAGCGACCTAAGCTGGCCTTCCCCGTCCCTATCGGCTTCTGGCTGAAAGGGGAGGCGGGGGAATTCGCGGACCGGCTCCTACGCCAGGCGCAGACTGAAGAGTGGATCGACCGTGCGGCGGCACTGCGTCTCCTGCAGCGTTTCAGGACCGGGGAGCCCGACGTGACCTGGCGGCAGATCTGGGTTCTTATCGTATTCTCGCTCTGGCATCAGATTTACGTCGAGCGTGTTTATGACCCGGTCGCGCTCGGCTGGCAGAAGCATTTACGGACGTCATGGTCACCCCGCGGTGGCCATGTCAGTCGGTTTCTGAGCGGCCGTGACCAGCGGCGGCCGGCAGCCAGGCAAGCAGGACGGGCGCGAACGTGACCGCAAGCACGGCCTCGGCAAAGGCCGGAGGCACATGCGGCGTCATCCCCCGTCACCGCGTTGGATCCGGATCGCTCCCCGGACCTCGTCCGGGTACATGCTCACTTGCTCTTGGACCTCCTGCTCGGTCATGCCGGAGACCTCGATCGCCCAGGAATCGTCCGAGGTTGAAGTCGGCTACCACGTCCGCCCGGGTCTCCAGGGCGCGGATACGCCACCGAGGCCGCGACTGCCTGCCTAGACCATGCTCGCGATGTGCTCGGCGTCCAACGGCTAACCGCGTTTCCGCATGTTGATAACGCACCATCCCGTCGCGTCGCCGAGAAGATCGGGCTTTCTCACGAGCGTGATGCGATTTCCCGTTCGGGCTGGCCCATCAGCATCTATGCCGCCGCGTTGCGACACGTCCTTGGTGAGGACCGGCTCGCGCTCTACCTGCTGACCCTACGCTTGTCCCTGACAGCCGGACCGCTACGGTTGCTCGATGGCAACTTCCCGGATCGCGAGTTCATGCAGGGTATCGCCGAATGGAACCTCAACAAGTCGCTGGAGTTCTGCCTGCTGCCGCACGTCCCAGCGGGGCCCGCGAGTCTAGTCTGGTATGCGGGCATGCCAATTTACAGCACCGGGGTGCTGGCGATGATCATGACGGCACTGCTCGCCCAGAAAGTATCAAGCGGCCCGCTCGGGCTGAAAGACGGAGATGCGCGCTCTTCTCTGATGAATTGTTAATCCGCCCAGAGGCTAGGGGACTGAGTATGGATCTGCTCTCGCAGGTGTTGATACCGCTATTGATAATCGGTGGCATGGTGTATCTGTTCACGCGGCGGAACCGTGAGCGTACCGGAAACGCCCCGCTGCGCGGCGAGATAGAGGCACGGGTATGCTTTGAAACCACCCTTTACCGTGTCAGCATCCTTGGAACGGGCGGATTTGGGGGTACCCGCGACATGTGGTTTCCGTTGCGAGGGCCAAAGCGGCTGATCGTCGGCACTGACGCTTTCATGGTCTCCGCGCCCCAGGCCCTCCGCGAGTTCGTATTTAGAGGACCCGAATCATCCATTGCATTCGGCCAGGTGGCGAACCTTGGCGACTGCATAATAATCACCGGACAGGCTGGCAGCTGCCAGGTCCAGCTGGCGATCACGCGAGACAATTTGCCGGATATCTGGCAGGCACTCGCTCGAACCGGTGCCGCGCTTGTGTTACGAGTCATGAATCCGGGGCCACCCAGCGGTGCATGCCGGAAATCCGCAACTGAGGAGTACCTGTCCCCGGCTTCTCTAGCACGAATGACTGGAAGTGATCCCCGTCAGCGTCGAAGGTCGTGAACGACAGGACGCGGAAGTGTTCCGCCAGCATCTGTCTCATCAGCCGATCGGAGCGGAACGCGAAGAAGCGGGGTACCGGATGATGGTCGCCCCGCATCGGGCCCTCCTCGTCCGCTCCTCCCCAGGTCCCCACATAGAACAGCCCTCCCGGCACCAGCACCTCACCGATTGCCTCCAGGGCGCGCGGGAGATCGGGGTCGGCACGTGGAGCAGGCAGTTCAGGGCATAGACCGCGTCGAATGAGGCCGGGGGGACTCCGAGGCCGAGGAAGTCGGCGACGCGTGCGTCGAGACCCTTCGCACTGCAGAGCTCGACCATGGCAGGCGAGAGATCGGTGCACAGGACCCGCAGGCCCTGCTCCTGGAAGTACAGCGAGTCATGTCCGGTGCCGGCGCCCACCTCCAGCACGCTGGCCGCGCCCCGGTCTCGGAGCAGGTCACGGAAGCGACGCCGCTCGTCAACCTTGAATGTCTCCTTCTCCCTGCCGTCGCGTTCGGTCGCCACGGCCGGCTCGTACGCCTGGCGGAGGCTGGCAACGACCCGGTGATACTCCTCCACGGCCAGGATCGTACCGTGGCGTCGCTTGCATCCGGGCCGCGATCACGGCGCATGCCCGAAGCATGAAAACCTCCGGGTAACACGTCGGCGGTAGCCGTGATCGGTCCGGCACGAGTTGCGCTCGCATTCAGGCCAGGAGCCACCTGGCGGCAAGTTCCAGCACGTCAGCGTGGCCGCGCGCGCCGTGATCGGCGGCCATGAAGTGGTGTCCGATCGCGAACGAGCGCGGCCTTGGTGTTATCGCGACACTCGGCCCGCAGGGCACGCCGCAGGCGGCCGTCATAGCGGTCATGGCCACCGACCTTGGCGAGGTCGTCTTCGGCACCAAACGCGATTCCCGCAAGTTCGCTAACATCCAGCAGCGGCCCGGCGTGGCGCTGGCAATCGGCTGGAACGATGACGAGATCACGGTGCAGTGCGAGGGCATCGCCGATGAGCCCAGCGGGGCCGACATGGACCGTTGCCTGAAGTGCTATCTAGACAGGTTCCCTCGCGAACAACGGCTGGTGGGAAATGGGAAACTTGGGCTCGTCAGGGTGCGCATGAACTGGGTCCGCTATGATGACCCGCGCCCGGAGTCGTCCCGCTTCGAAGAGACGTTCCCCGCGATAACCAGCGACTGACTCACGGGGAACGTCCTGGCGCGTGGTGATTACCAGGCGTCGTGTTCCCGGCAAGGAACATCTCCTTGCCGGGCCGTCGCCGCTCTTTCGCTCCCCGGTCAGCGGCAGGCAACCGGGCTTGAGCGGCAGCACCTCCCAAACTGTCGGCGCGGCCCGCGGTCACTCGGGTCGGTACTCGCGTTTCCCAGAACGCTGGTCGTACCAGACGCGCATCTTACGGCCCGTCTCCGGGTCGATGAAAACCTCGTCCGTGGGCTGCGCGGCGCTGCCACTGGTGCTCTTCCGGTTGCCGCGGTAGCGGTCCAAGCCGAACAGGGCGGCGACGATTCCCACGATGACGATCGCGATGATGACCCAGTCGGCAACGCTCATGGCGGCCTCCTCAGGCCTGGTCGCTTACGGCGTCCGGCTGCGTGTCGGTCCACTCGATAACCCGGGCGGTGCCATAAGCCACGATCTCGCTCGTGGCCGCGCCCATCTCGGTGGAGTCGAACCGCATCATGGTGACGGCGTTCGCGCCCATGGCGGCCGCATTCTGCACCATGCGGTCAAGCGCTTGGCGCCGCGAATCCTCATTGAGCTTGACGTAGGAGCCGATCTCGCCGCCGACGATGCCCTTGAGCAAGGCGACGATGTTGCCGCCGATGCTCCGGGACCGGACGGTGAGCCCGAATACATGGCCGATCGTCTTCACCACCCGCGTGCCTGGGATGTTCTCGGTGGTCGTGACGATCATGGGCTGGCTGGCTGGGGTTGATGCCTGCATGGCGGCCTCCTTCGACCCGCGGCACGCACCGCCTTGACCGGCGGCTGATCCGCGCTATCCCTTCTATCAAAATGATATCACTTTTTCATGGCCTTCAGCTAGGCGCGCTCCCGGGTCCGGGGCGCTGAGCAGATCTTGTCCGGCCGTCTCGCTAGCAGATCCGTTAGCACGGCACGTCACTTCTCAGACGAGGCGTCCGCCCGTTTGGACCGGGCCGCGCGGCCTGCGCCCTCGTCGCTGTCGTTCATCGCGCCGCTCCATCCGCTCTTCGAGGTTTGCCAGAGCAAGCGGCCGACAACCAAGCCACGCATTGCCACCACGCATCACCCACAATGGAGGAACACGGTCATGCAGTACCGCACCTTGGGCCGCACCGGTGTGCAGGTCAGCTCCCTCGCGCTCGGCGCGATGAACTTCGGCAAGATCTGACGCACTACCCAGGACGACGCCACCGCCATCATCGACGCCGCCCTGGAGGCGGGAATCAACGTCATCGACACCGCCGACGTGTACAGCGGCGGCGAGTCGGAAGAGATGGTCGGCAAGGCCATCGCCGGCCGCCGCGACGATATCGTGCTGGCCACGAAGGCGGGCTTGCCCATGGGCGACGAGCGTAACCATCAGGGCGGTTCGCGCCGCTGGCTGGTCACCGAGCTGGACAACGGCCTGCGCCGTCTCGGTGTCGACCACCTTGATCTCTACCAGATCCACCGTTGGGACCCGAACACCAGCGACGAGGAGACGCTGTCGGCGCTGACCGACCTGCAGCGCGCGGGAAAGATCCGCTACTTCGGCTCCTCGACCTTCCCCGCATACCGCATCGTGCAAGCCCAGTGGGCCGCCCGCGAGCACCACCTGAGCCGCTACGTGACGGAACAGCCCAACTACTCGATCCTGCAGCGCGGGATCGAGACCCACGTGCTGCCCGTGACAGAGCAGTACGGGCTCGGTGTGCTGGTGTGGAGCCCGTTGGCCTCGGGATGGCTGTCGGGCGCGATCCGCGAGGGGCGGAAGATCACCACCAACCGCTCAACGTTCATGCCGCAACGCTTCGACACCACCATCCCCGCCAACCGGGTCAGGCTGGACGCCGTCGAGCAGCTGGCTAAGGGCGCCGACGGGGCCGGCTTGACCATGATCCAGCTCGCGCTCGGATTCGTGACCGCGCATCCCGCCGTGACCAGCGCGCTCATCGGCCCCCGCACGCTGGACCACCTGCACTCGCAACTCGCCGCCGCTGACACGGTGCTCTCCGCCGATGTGCTCGACGCGATCGACGCCATCGTGGCCCCCGGCACCGACCTGGCCGCGCACGAAAAGAACGACACTCCGCCCGCGCTGCTCGACCCGTCGCTGCGACGCCGCTGATCGTCGGAGGAACAGCGTCTACATCCTTGTGCTGAGCTGCTGGTTCTCGACATCGGCTGAGCACAAAGGGAGGCTACTAAGGACGCCTTCCTTGTCAGGGTGGCGTCCGTCCTTGAGCTCCTGAAATGTCGCTTCCCTCGGTTATGGTGGCCTTGATAGGAGCAGAGAAGGGGCGTGGGCGTGACGACGAAGACCGAAGGCTTCGATCGCCTGGTCGAACCGTTCCGGACGGAGCTGCTGGCGTACTGCTACCAGATGCTCGGCTCGGCTCACGACGCAGAGGACTTGGTCCAGGACACGTACCTGAGGGCGTGGCGGGCGCGCGAGCAGTACGACGAGACTCGCAGCTCACTGCGCACCTGGCTCTACCGGATCGCAATGAACGCCTGCCTGACCGCCTTGGAGGTCCGCGGCCGCCGACCGCTGCCGTCGGGGCTGGTGGCCGCGTCGGACCCGCTCGGGCCTCTCGTTCGGGGAGAGAACGTCGCCTGGCTCCAGCCCTTGCCGGACTCGTTGCTGGACGCGGGCGATCCGGCTAGAGCCGTGATCGACCGCAGCAGCCTGCGCTTGGCGTTCGCTGCCGCCCTGCAGCACCTGTCGGCGCGTCAGCGTGGTGCGCTGATCCTGCGGGACGTGCTCGGCTTCTCCGCGTCCGAGGCAGCGGAAATCCTCGGCACTACCGTCGTATCGGTGAACAGTTCCCTGCAGCGGGCGCGTACCCGCGTGAAGGAAGCCGGGGTTCGGCAGGAACGTCTCAGCGAGCCGTCCGCAGCCGAGCAGCGCGCCTGGGTCGATCGCTACATGAAGGCGTTCCAGCAGGCCGACGTCGAGGGTCTCAAGCGGCTGCTCACCGAGGACGTGATCATGGAGATGCCGCCGATGCTCAACTGGTTCGCCGGCCCCGGCAACTACGGCCTGTTCATGGAGTGGGTCTTCGAGAAGGCCGGAACGGACTGGTGCCTGAAGGCAGTCGCGGCCAACGGCCAGCCCGGGTTCGCCGCCTATCGGCGCGTCGGTGGCGGATACGAGCTGCACACGCTCCAGATCTTCACCGTCACCGCCGAGGGCATCAGCCGGAATTCGGTGTTCCAGGATTCCGAGGTCTTCGCGCCTTTCGGTCTGGCGGCCCGGCTCGACGCCCAGGGACTTGTCAACGTCGGGTCTCGCGTTTAGCCACGTGAGAGGAATGACAGTTCAAGTAGCAGCAGAGCACGGCGAGGGATCCCGGCTTCAAGCGCCACCGGCGCCTGACCTGGACGGCGACCACCACATTCGCTAAGACCCGACCACGCCACCCGCCGCGCCGTCAGCGTCCTCGCAGCCCTCGGCTGCACCGTCACCCTGGACCGACTCTGCTCTGTCGAGCACGCCTCAACACCTCTTTACCGCGGGCGCGATGAGTTCCGACCCCACCGCCGGTATGTATTGACGAGTTCGCCGGAATACCCCGGGCGAACCGATCGCGAGGGAGAATTTGATGTCAGACAGTCGTGCGGAAGACGAGGCCGCCATCCAGGCCGTACTGCTTGACTCCTACAAGGCGTGGGAGGCTGGCGACGCCGACGGCATGGTCGCCGACTACACCGCGGACGCGACCGCCATCATGACCGGTTCGTTCCGCGGCAGCCGTGACGTGATCCGCGAGAACATGGCCCTCGCCTTCGAGGGGCCACTCAAGGGCAGCTCGACCTACAACAAGCAGCTCAGCCTCCGCTTTGTCGGCAGGGACGCCGCGATCGTCGTCAGCGAATCCGGCATCCTGTTCGCCGGCGAGACCGAGGTTCCGGACACGGGCAAGGTGAACGTGACCTGGGTTCTCGAGAAGCGGGACGGCCAGTGGCTGATCGCCGCCTATCACAACAGCCCGGTGCTGGCGCCCGGGCAGTGAACCCTTCCCTGTAACCGGCACGGAAACGGCCCCCGGAGCGGTGCTCCTGGGGGCCGTTTTACTTGTGAGGTCTGCACGTTCGGCTCTGACCCGCGCGAATGCGGCCATGTTTCGGTCCCGCCCGCGAGTTAAGCGCGGCCAGCCCGCACGCCGGGAGGCTCTGCGCGCAATTGCGCGGCGCGTTTCCGCGGAAACGCGGGACATGCCTGCCCTGGTCCTAGCCCAGGACAGCCGCGCAGCGGGCCAAGCCCAAATCCCTGCAGCCGACATTGAAGGCCGACCGCCTCGGCGACATAAAGGCGGACCTGCCATAACGCCCCGTAGGCGCCATAAAGCTGTGGCTGCGACTCCCTGCTGACTGACATACTCCGGGACCGTGGATGATCTGCCCGCGATCGATATCGACCTGGCCAGGCGCCTGGTTGACGCGCAGTTCCCGCAGTGGGCCGGGCTGCCTTTGGAACTGCTCGATCCCGCCGGCTCGGACCACGTGATCTACCGGCTGGGCAAGGAACTGGCCGTCCGGCTTCCCCGGCATCCCGGGGCTATCGGGCAGGCCAGGAAGGAGTTCGAATGGCTGCCCCGGCTCGCCCCGTGCCTTCCGCTAGCCATCCCGGTCCCGCTGGCCGTAGGGGAGGCCGCCTTCGGGTATCCGTGGTCGTGGTCGGTGTCCCGCTGGCTCGACGGCGAGGTGGCGACCGTCGAGGGGCTGGCCGACTCGGCGGAGGCCGCTGTGGAACTGGGTGAGTTCCTGACGGCCCTGCACCGGTTCGCGCCCGGGGAGGCCCCCGCACTGGCCATCCGGGACGACCTGAGGAAACGCCCGCTGGCCGAACGCGACCAGGCCACGCGGGCCGCCATCGCGGCAGTTGACGGCGTGTTCGACGCCGCGGCTCTGACGCGGCTGTGGGACGAGGCATTGAGCGCCCCCGGATGGGACGGGCCTCCTGTCTGGGTGCACGGCGATTTCCACACCGGCAACCTGCTCACCACGTGCGGCCACGTCAGCGCCGTCATCGACTGGGGCGGGCTCGCCATCAGCGACCCGGCTTGTGATCTCACTATGGCATTCACCTTGATGTCGGCCAAGAGCCGGGCGGCCTTCCGCGCCGCGCTGGAGATAGACGACGCCACCTGGACACGCGGACGCGGGTGGGCCCTGGCCGGCGGCCTCAATGCCTACACCAGCTACGCCGCCGTCAACAGTCGGGTCGCTGCGCAGACCACCCGGCAGATCACCGAGGCCCTTCTCGGTTAACCGCTATCGTCGAGCGAGGGACGGGTGCGGCCCGCACCGTCAGGTGCGGAGGATCAGGGCGTGCGAGCAATAGGCGGCTGCCAGGCGGTGGCCGACCCGGCGGCTGTATGGCTGCGCGGCGGCTGGCGACGTAGGTGCAAGGGTCGGATAGCCGACGGTCGCGCCGTGTCCTTGAGGACGCCGCCGTCTGGCCGTTTCGATATAGCCCCTAATACGCCAATATTTACATCAATATCGGCTTCTCGGAAGGCGGTATCGGGGCGAAAATGTCGTCAGACACGACAGCGGAGCGGGAGCTGTCGCCCTCCCGGCTACGCGGGAAGGCGAGACCGCGGGTCAAGGAGACACGATGAAGCGTGCGATGGCGGTTACGGCTGCCCTGCTGGTGGCGGGAGCCGGCTCGGTCGTTACGGGGGCGGCGGCGAAGGCCAGCACCACCCCTGGCTGGAGCCGGGTCTTCCAGTCAGGCAATACGGGCCTCTTTCAGAGCATCGACCCCATCAGCAAGAGCAACATCTGGGCCGCGGCCACGCTGTTCAGCGGCAACAACACCGTCTACAAGCCGTACGTCGTGCGGTACAACGGCAGTACGTGGAATACCGTGACGATTCCCGGTGCCACCGGTGTCTCCACCACGGCGGTGCAGTCGACGTCGGCGAGCGACGTCTGGGTGTTCGGCATGACTTCGAACAAGCAGGACATCGCCGCCTACATCGCGTTCCACTGGAACGGCTCGACCTGGCGCCGGATCTCGGTGCCCGCCCTCACCGACCTGCAGGGCACGGTCGTGCTCGGCCCGTCGAACGTGTGGGCGTTCGGGGGGTCCGGGTCCATGGCGGGCGACATATTCCACTGGAACGGCAGCTCGTGGAAGGCCTACGACACTAACTACAGTTTCAACTTCATCCCGCAGTCGATCTCGGCGTCGTCGGCCAGCAACGTGTGGATAGCGGGCATGACCGCGGGGAATACGCCCGAGGCGGTCGCCTACCGGTGGAACGGCAGCCGCTGGTCGAAAGCCTCGACACCGCACCCGGTCGTGAACTACGGCGGCCCGGATGTGGTGGCGTCCTCCACGTCCAACGTGTGGATCAGCTGGACCACCGAGACGACGACGGTGGCCGAGCACTGGAACGGCCGCTCATGGACCAAGATCACCGCACCGGGCAACGTGATCGCCGACGGAGAGATCGCCCCGGACGGACGAGGCGGCATGTGGTTTGGCCCCTTCGCCGACTGGACCGGCAGCGCGTGGGTCAACACCGCTAGCGTGTCTCCCTCGAACAACGGCGGTGGCTTCGGGCCGGTGGCCGCGACTCCGGGGACCTCCTCGTCCGTGATGGCCGCGGGCGTGGAGAACACCGGTTCCTCGGTTGAGCACCCGACGATCTACCGTCTCACCTTCGGGTAAGCAAGGGATCCTGGCGAGGCGTCAGGCCGGGATGGCTTCCAGGTCGCGGGCGGGCCGAAGGCCTCGTAGTGGATCCGGGTCGATGTCGCCACGCTGGGCTACCAGGATGTCTACATCCCCGACGGGGAGCCGGACGCCTGCGCCAGTGCGGCTACGGTACCGACCAGCTGGCCATCCCGGCTCTCACCTCAGCCACACGACAACCTCGACCGTGAGGTGGCGTCCATCCTGGAGCCCGAGGTCCCCGCCGGAAGCATAAAGCCTGGTTTCCGTGAGTCAGCCGCGGCAATGAGCCGGAAGGCTGATGGGCGACGCCATCAGGAGCGGCAGGCGACTGGAGTTCGCCCGCGTAAATAACGCACTCCCGGCCGTGTACGGTGCTGTGCTTTTCGGGTTTGAGCCCGATCTTCCAGGCCACGCCCTGGGAAGGCTGGTTGGCAGGGTTGATGATGGCGATGAGCCGGTGCAGGCCGAGCCGGTCACGAGCGAAGTCACGCGCGGCGCTGGCCGCTTCAGTGGCGTAGCCGTTTCCTTGAAGGCTGGCACGGACGTGGTAGCCGACCTCGATTTCTTCAGCATCGTCTACCCGCTGCAGCGTCAGGCCGCAATCGCCGACGAACTCGCCAGTCGAGCGCAGTATGACGGCCCAGAGACCGAACCCGTGATCGCGATAGAGCCGTTGGTTCCAGTCGATCCAGCCTTGCGCCTCGCCGCGTGTCTTGGGACGTGGGTAGTACCGCATGACATGCTCGTCGCCCAGGAGCGCCGCGAAGTCGTCAAGGTCGGCGCTGGACATCTCGCGCAGGATTAGCCGCTGTGTGGTCAGAACGGTCATTCCGACGATGCTAGTGCTGATCAGTCTCGCGGTCCGAAGCCTTTAGCCCGGTGCGTGTGCGGCGGGCGCGGCGGCGCGTAGCTTCGTCGCCTTGATTGAAAGTCTTAAGGCAGATTCAGCAACGCACAGACCGCTCAGGCGAGGTCCGGGCGAACCTGCGAGGCGAACTGGCGGACTCCGGCCCTGTCGAGTGCTTCAACGATGACGGATGGGGTCATCGGCGGGCGTCGCTTGCCCGCCGCGATACGCGTGATCGTAGAAAGAACCTCCGCCGGAAATTCCTGGTAGAGGGAGCAGAGGTAGGTGTCAGGATTCACCACCGTGACCGCGTGATTCCTCACGAATTCGCAGGCGAAGTCCTTCTCGTTCCACGTAACTATGGCTTCTACCCGTCCCGCGACCGCGACTGCCATGTGCACATTGTCGTCCGAGTCAGGACCGTCAACCTCTAGGACTAGGTCATGATAGCTATCCGCTGGAATCCGGGCATCCGCGAAGAATTCTCGGATAGTGGCGGTAATTGCAGCCGCCGCGTCCGGCGAGCGCCGTTCACCCTCAACGATGACGCGCCCCCACTCATCGAGCAGCGCGTCTGTCCATATCACCTCGTGGATCCCATCTTCAGTGAGAGCAAGCATGAGATCCATGACAGAGAAGGGAAACAGGACGTTGGTATCGACGAATACCCTGCCCACGATCCGTAAGCATAAGTACGGAAGGTCTACCGTGCTCGCTATGTCCGCGATCCTGCGCGGCCCCCTGCCCTGCGCTCACGGCGCGCCTGGAACGCCAACACGTCTTCCAGCCTGACCCTGCGATGACGACTCTCCGGCAGAGGCTCTGACGGTATATCGCCGCGATCGAGGAGCCTCGCCACGAAGGGCCGGGACAGGCCCAGCAACTCCGCGGCCTCGGCTGGCGTGAGGGTTACCTCGGCAGGAATGGCCATGACAGCGTGACCTGCCGCTAGGTTGTTCGCAGCACTGACTACTAGCCGCAACAACGACGGGGGCAGAGTGATCTCCGTGCCGTCAGCAGTGCACAGCACCAGCTTCCCCTCACCTAGGTCACCGCGCGTCCGGAGTTCGTCGAAAGCTTCGTGATCCTCAGGCTCAGGATCGATCCTCGTGGCCTGGCCCAATACCCCGTGCGAGGCATCATCCTCCCGGCTTCTTACTAACAGGAATGCAGGTTTGTAGACTCCGTTAAGCTTTTCCTACGGTAATTCCAGGATGTATGACAAGTGCGGGTCATGAAAGAATCCCCGAACGACATCCGGAAGTTTCTGAAGTCGTCGTA
>Ga0335075_10001898_pt1 | contig 34001 bp, 22 predicted proteins | sample Lox_Sample_24_FD_206723 | JGI IMG/M metagenome (GOLD analysis project Ga0335075, IMG submission 206723) | Soil microbial communities from Loxahatchee National Wildlife Refuge, Florida, United States - Lox_Sample_2.4 | ecosystem: Environmental > Terrestrial > Soil > Wetlands | place: USA...
AAGTGTTACTGTGGTCAGTCAGTGTAAATACCTTGCAGGGCAACGTCGATTTGCATGGCCATCTAAAAGGCGGTTCAATTTGGTGTGGGGCGTTCCACATGATCCACAGTCAAAATTGGGATTTGATGGGTGATTGCACCAATCTTCAATCCAAGCTGTTTCCGTAATGCCGTTAACAGGTCGGGCGATTCGCTCGAGCACCACTAACATTATCAGGCTTCCATCTCAGTGATATTGAATATTCTCCGCGAAGTCCGGTTTCGTTGATCACGAGTGTATCCATAGTGTCCGAGAGCCGCTTAGTTAAGTCTTTCATTGAGGCCGTAGGAAAGAAGACCATTCCAGGGCCGTGGGATGAGAACTCAGTCTGTGCGGGAGGGCTGAGTTTGTTGTGTGGTCTGGCAACTCTAAGTGGAAATATCATTTCGGATTTATATTCGATGTGAGTTTCGAGTCGAAAGCGTTCTTTCACTAAGGCGCGGAGCCGCAGTTCGGGGCGTTCTGCTGTTCGTTTCTTAAAGTTCCGGAGTTGTTGCCGCCGCAATATGAGTCCGCTGCGTCTGCCAGTTCCGCCATCCCGGCGTGTCTTTCCTTCCTCTTCTATTTCCTCCGTTTTCAGTCGTTTACTTCAAATTTTCCGCCTCGTTCTCGGTGTGTCACCAATGCGGTTCTGCGTGGTTCCGTGAGGCTCTTTGTGGGCTGTTTGGGCATAGTTTAGGCATAGTCCGAAGCCATCAAACAGGCCAGGAAAAGCCAATGTTGGTGCGGCCTCGCGGCGCCTCGCTAGTATGCTCGTGCCGAGTTCAGAACAACTGATCACAGGCTAACCCCACCCCGGTATCCGCACTGCACTTGATCCATTCTACCGCCCGACTCATCGACACATGCAATGTTTGGCCCCACAGCAGCTGACGATCATTTCGCGGTCAGGATCGAATCGCCCACCCAGTGGGAGAATCCACAAGCACTGTCTGCGGATTCGGCGGACTGTTCCTGCCCGGTGGAGGAGTAGGGCAGACGAAAGAAGCGTCGAGAAATCCGAAACCTTACATGTAGCCCTGACAAATGTCAGACCAAGGGCCAACAATTTGACAGTTGACAGCAGCGATACCGGTGGGGAGCGTTCTAGACGAATCGAGCAACGCTAGTTGATTGTGAACCATCCTGCAGCGTTAGGATCCACGCTACTCCGGATTCACTGCAAACGTTCGGTGGACCGATGCTCATTCCTATGGCAGCAGACGTGCATTCCCAGGATGAGTATGAAGAGATGATCTTCTGCCCATCGCGAGCTCGGGGAGTTAAGCATGAACGATGCATTGTTTCTTCATCGCATTCACTTTGCCTTTACGATCACGTTCCACTATTTGTTTCCGCAGCTGACGATGGGTCTCGCCCCGCTCATCGTCGTTTTGAAGACCCTGGCAATCACGACGGGGAACGATAGCTACAACAAGGCTGCCCACTTCTGGACCAAAGTCTTCGGCGTCAATTTTGCGTTTGGGGTCCTCACTGGCATTCCCATGGAGTTCGAGTTTGGCACAAATTGGTCGCGATTCTCGCAACTCACTGGCGGTGTAATCGGCCAGCCGCTGGCTATGGAAGGTACATTTTCCTTTTTCCTTGAATCCGCGTTCCTAGGGCTCTTTCTCTTCGGAGAAAAGAGACTCGGAAAGTGGCGACACTGGTGTGCCGCTTTCCTGGTCTTTCTCGGTTCGTGGCTTTCCGGTTTCTTCATCATCGTCACAGACGCATGGATGCAACATCCTGTCGCCTACACCCGGTTGCCCAATGGAAATTTCAGCGTAACCAGCTTCTGGACGCTGCTGAGCAATCCCTGGGGCCTCATCCAATACGCACACAACATGTGTGGCGCCCTAGCCACAGGTGCGTTCGTTATGGCCGGAGTAGGGGCGTTTTATCTTCTCGACCATAAGCACTTTGAGTATGCCCGCATCTTTCTGCGCGTAGGTGTCGTCGCCGGAGTCATCGCTTCCATGGCGCAGGGATTTCCGACCGGCGATCTGCACGGAAAGTATCTGGCCAAACATCAGCCGGCTACCATCGCGGCGATGGAGGGTCTCTTCAAGACCGAGACCGGTGCTCCTATGGTCATCATCGGCCAGCCGGATGCGGAGCACGAGCACATCGACAATCCCATCGTCGTGAATAAGGTGCTGAGCTTTTTGGTCTATGGAACCACCACCGCTGAGGTGCGTGGCTTGAACGCGTTCTCGAAAGATCAGTGGCCCACAAATATTCCATTGCTCTATTTCGCATACCACATCATGGTTGGTCTGGGCACCATCATGATTGCTGTCATGGTGGCCGCAACCTTTCTACTGAGGCGGCGCATGCTCTATGGCGCCCGCTGGATGTTGTGGATTGTCCTGCTCTGCGTTCCATTGCCCTATATCGCAAATACTGCGGGCTGGATGACCGCAGAAGTAGGGCGGCAGCCATGGCTGGTCTATGGGCTGCTGCGCACCCCTCAAGGATATTCCGCGAACGTGAATGCGGCAAACAGCCTGTTCACTCTACTCGGATACATGGGCCTCTATCTAGTATTGGGTATTTTGTTCATGTTTATCATGCAGCGTGAGATTAGGCTCGGCCCAGCGCCCTTACCAGCGCATCACGTAGAGCCCGAAACCTCGATCACTGTGGCCTGAGGGAAAACATGGAGAGCACCTGGTTTATTCTCGTTGCTTTGATGATCGTAGCTTATGCCGTACTCGACGGATTCGACCTGGGCGCGGGCATTCTCCATACGCTCATCGCGCGGACCGACATGGATCGCTGCACGATTCTGCGCAGTATCGGCCCCGTTTGGGACGGCAATGAGGTCTGGCTGATCGCCAGTGGCGGCACACTCTACTTTGCCTTCCCCACACTCTATGCCGTCAGCTTCAGCGGCTTCTATCTGCCGCTCCACATCGTCCTGTGGCTGCTCATCCTGCGCGGCATTGGGATCGAATTTCGCACGCACCTGACCAGACAGGTTGCCACTGGCCTGTTCGATGGATTCTTCGCGCTCTCCAGTTTTCTCCTCGCCCTCTTCTTCGGCGCCGCGCTCGGCAATGTGATTCGCGGCGTTTCCATCGGCGCAGACCAGACTTTCTTCGAGCCTCTTTGGACGACACTGCGCACCGGGGGCGATACCGGGATCCTTGACTGGTACACCGTCTTTACCGGCTTCTTCACCGTCATCGCACTGATGATCCACGGAGCGCTCTGGGTCTCTTACAAAACGGTCGGCGAGCTCCGCGACCGCGCTTCGACGACGGCGAATCGGATTGCGCCCGTGCTCGGCATTTTCACGATCGTCGGGGTGCCGCTCACCATCATCGCGCGACCCACCACCCTGGAGAACTATCTGCACCATAAGCTGCTCTTTGTCGTTCCCGCAATCGTATTACTTTCTCTTTGTCTCGCCTGGCGTTGGAATCGCGCGGGTAAAGAGTTGCCCGCGTTTCTAGCCTCCTGCAGCTACATCACCTCCTCGCTTGCCGGAGTTGTGGCAGCGCTTTATCCCGTTCTGCTCCCTTCCAGCTACGGTTCGCAGTTCGACGTTACGATCTTCAATGCCGCAGCCGGAAGCTACGCTCTGCGGACGGGCTTTATCTGGTGGGGGCTGGGGATGGCGCTTGCGGCTGGCTATTTTATCCTTGTGTACCGAATGTTCCGCGGCAAGCTGCAGCCGGACAGCGTCGCGTATACGCACGGATAACCCTGAGACAGGGATGGCACACACAAATTTCTGTTGATAGAGTTCGATTGGACGACCCAGTGTTCCGACTCTTCCTTGCACACGCTGAGTAACACCGCAGCATATTCGGTAAAAACCCGGCATAGTCCTTCGCAAGAATTCGTCTTTAGGCGCTCGTCGTTTTAAATCGGGGAAATCGTCACAGCGAGTCTTCTTCCGTTCGACTAACTCGCTCAAGCCACTCCGCTAAATTAGTCCTACAACTCAGTTCGGCGAAGGGCTAACGTGGCCGATGTGATTGGTGCATCACCATGCTGCGTCTAAATAATCGCCTGCTCCCTACTCTGGCTTCGGAAGCAGGCCCGCAGACCTGCTCAGACGACGAGTTCCGGCCGAAGCGCAATGATCGCGGCGCGGACGCCCGCGGCGTATTCAGGGTCGACTTGAGCGAAGAGCGCAAGCTGACGCTCGACGATGTGCTCGGGCACTCCCTGCATGGCTTCGGCACAGTTCGAGAAGAGCCGCTGCTTCTGCCCGGGAGAGAAGAGGCGGAAAAGCGCGCGGGGCTGCGAGAAGTCGTCATTGCCGGCTCGGTGGTCGTAGCGATCGGCATCACCGGAGATACGCAGCGGCGGTTCGGCAACACTCTTGTCCTGAACGGGTCCGCCGAAGCTGTTGGGTTCGTAATAGGCATCGGGGTTTACGGGATCATTGCGGAAGAACCGCATGGCTCCGTCCTTGTGGTAGTGGTGGACCGGGCATTTGGGTGCGTTGACCGGTAGCGCTTCATAGTGCGTGCCTAGACGATAACGGTGCGCGTCGGCATAGGAGAAGAGGCGGGCCTGGAGCATCTTGTCAGGACTGAAGCCAATGCCGGGAACGACGTTGGAGGGGCTGAAGGCAGCCTGCTCGATCTCCGCAAAGTAGTTGGAGGGGTTGCGGTTCAGCTCCACTTCTCCAACCTCAATGAGCGGGTATTCTGAGTGCGGCCAGATCTTGGTGAGGTCGAAGGGGTTATAGCTGGTCTTCTCCGCATCCAACTCGGGCATGGTCTGCACAAAGAATTTCCACTTCGGGAAGTCTCGCTTTTCAATCGCGTGGTAAAGATCTTCCTGGGCGCTCTCGCGGGTTTTGCCTATCACCTGTGCTGCTTCGGCATTGGTAAAGTGCCGGTGTCCCTGCCGGGTTTTGAGATGGAACTTAACCCAGAAGCGCTCGCCCTTGTCGTTCCAGAGACTGTAGGTATGCGAGCCATAACCATTCATGAATCGGGGGCTCTGTGGAATACCCCGGTCACCGAAGAGTGTGGTGATCTGGTGCAGGCTCTCCGGGCTGAGGGACCAGAAGTCCCACATGGCCGTATTCGAACGGAGGTTCGTCACCGGATGACGCTTCTGCGTGTGGATGAAGTCAGGGAATTTGTAACCGTCACGGACAAAAAACACCGGAGTATTGTTGCCGACAAGATCCCAGTTCCCTTCCTCGGTGTAGAACTTAACGGAAAAGCCGCGCACATCACGCTCGGCATCCGCCGCGCCCATTTCGCCGGCCACCGTGGAGAAGCGGATCAGCAGGTCGGTCTTTTTGCCCGGCGTGAACACTTTCGCTCTGGAGTAGGCGGTCAGGTTCCCAGTGATGGTGAGAGTGCCGAATGCTCCGCTGCCTTTGGCATGGACAACGCGCTCGGGAATGCGCTCGCGGTTCTGATGAGCCAGCTTCTCAATAAGCTGATAGTCCTGAAGGAGCACCGGGCCGCGAGCGCCGGCGGTCTGGCTGTTCTGGTTGTCGGATACCGGTGCTCCAGCAGTCGTGGTCAGATTTTCATTCATGTCTAGGGTTCCTTTCTTTTCTTGCGAATCAAGCTTTTTCGGCTGAGCACTTTGACCGCCCATACCACTCCATCGTACAAAGCCAATCGTTCACCAACATGCGCTACCTAGCTATGCGTTTCTGGATGAACTTCTGGCTAAGCAAACGCAGTTGCATCGATGCAGAAATCAGTTCGCCACGAGATGGTAGCCGCTTTGCTCCGTCTTGCTGAACTCAAGTTCGCTTATTGCGAGAACTTGTTCCGCCAACTCACGGCCCATCACAACCTCCCGCCGAGTGCAGGCCAGGAGAGTTGCACACGCGTCATCGGACCGTCGCTCGAGCACCGACATGACGAACACAAATCTCTCGAAGCTGCCCAGCGAGGCGATTGCCGCAAAGGGCTTGTTCCGCTCAGATGGCGAGGTCTGGTTGAGACTGGCTGAGGTTTGGTAAGCCATGCCTGAAGGAGTTGGCCGAATCATTCGGATTGCATGCCTAACAATGGCGATGCGAGCCGGGGCACTCGCCCAATCCAGGAAGTCCCGAATGCCCTCGACACCATCCCCCATCACTGCGATCAGGCATTGTTCCGCCTGCGCTTGATCGGCCACGAGCAGGAATGCGAGAAGGTAAAGGCTGTGCATTTCTTCTGTGAACAATTCGCAGACATCCCTCGCGCTCAGATGTCGTGGAGTCCAACCAGCAACGGACTGCACTTCAATCGTCGTATTCATGCCCCTCTCCTTTTCGGGTCGACCCTTCAGTCTTCGGCCTGACTCAATCGCACGTGGACATCATTGGTCGTCTCCTAAGTACGGGTATGTGACAGGTGAAGATTACGGGTTGCCTTGGCGGCAAGCCGGTCCGCACATCGCGGTTCGGGACGGTATTTCATGACGCCAAACACCTGTCCGGAACGCCTTGTGTCCTCCGAAGATTACCTGGGACATCCATACATCTATGTCTTCTCGCAATTGAGGTGCCATAGGTCGCGCGGACTATCGAGAACCGCAAGTAGGGCATTTCACACCACCGTGAAGACGGGCGGCGAATCAGGTCGGCACTTCAAACCCCGAAACTGTCTAGGTCTGAACACCTGCTTATCACTTTTTTCGACATTTAGCCAACTCCCCGAATAAGACTGCTGAACGGTGTGCTTTTGTCCGCACTTCGTTGTCGATACAAATCCTGGAGGCGGAAAGCGCATTCCATCACTCGCAGCTTCAGTGTGGCTCTAAAAGTGCAGTTAACCAGGATCAAGGCCGATGCTGATCCGGCTGCTAGGTTGATGACCTTTACAAGAAATGGTCGACCATCATTCGTCTTGTAGCACCCAACCTGTCCGCATCCGCCGTAGGAGTTACCAATGCCGCTATCAAAAGATTTATCGCTCATCCATTGCAAGCAATACAGCGCGGATTCGGCTTGTGGGCATTGTGATGGAGTGATTCGTCACGAGCCCTGGTGCATAACACAAAACACCAGCGTTCAGTATGCATACCATGTGATCTCTGACCCAGCCCACCTGAGCGTTGAAGACCACCTCATACTGCACGCCTTGGGTACGGCATGGACGGCGCATAAACTTTTAGTCAAGGTACACCGGTAACGAGGTTGCGGGAGAGAGTCAAAATCCACACAAGTGACAACCATGCAATGTCCAGCCGATAACATTAGGTGCCGAGACAATACCATGTCGGATCGACTATTGCACCCTTGCGCCTAGGTGCAGAACGCTGGTTGGTTACTGGATTGCTTTTTGTAATTGCGGCTTAGAAGACAAGTGATCCGCATTTGGACGAAGGTCAACTAAACACCACCGGAGAGGACGCACGAATGAGTATCTATGCTGCGCAACAACTTCAACTTGTAAAAGCTGCCGCTCATAAGCGACCAAGTTCGTTCTCCTGCATTGAGGATGCCATCACCGCCATGCGCGCGGGCAGGATGGTGATCGTCGCTGACGACGAAGATCGCGAGAATGAGGGTGATCTGACCATTGCCGCAGAAAGAATCACCCCCGAGGCGGTCAACTTCATGGCGAGGTACGGCCGCGGCTTGATTTGCCTGGCAATGACTCCCGAGCAGCTCGATAAACTCGAAATCCCTCTTATGGTTCCAAATAACCGATCGCGATTCGAGACGGCATTTTGTGTCTCCATAGAGGCAAAGGAGGGTACGACCACCGGAATCTCTTCAGCGGATCGTGCGGCCACGGTGCTCGCAGCCATCGATCCAGCGGCAAAGCCTACCGACCTCATCCGCCCGGGGCACGTGTTCCCGCTGCGTGCAAGGAGCGCGGGAGTGCTGGCACGCGCCGGACAAACGGAAGCTGCTGTGGACCTGGCCCGGCTGGCTGGCCTTCACCCTGCTGGCGTTATCTGCGAGATCATGAATGAGGATGGCTCGATGGCACGGGTGCCCCAACTCCACCGGTTTGCTCTTCGCCACAACATCCCGCTGGTCTCGATCGCCGACCTCATCACTTATCGGCTACGGACGGAATTGGTAGTTAAACGGGTGGCCTCTGCAAAGCTGCCGACCCAATATGGAGAGTTCCGACTCCATGCATTTGAGAATCAGATCGACAAGCAAACGCAAATCGCTCTTGTGTGCGGCGACATCGGAGATGGTCACGAGTTACTTGTCCGCGTCCACTCACAATGCCTCACGGGCGATGTACTGCGTTCCATGCGTTGCGATTGCGGTGCGCAGCTAGACAAGGCCTTGTGCCGGATCGCCACCGAAGGGCGGGGCGTATTGCTTTACTTGAACCAGGAAGGCCGGGGAATTGGCCTCGCGAACAAAATCCGCGCATATAGTATGCAGGACGAAGGCTTTGACACCGTGGAGGCTAATGAACGTCTCGGCTTCAAAGCGGATCAGCGCGATTATGGCATCGGAGTGCAGATCCTGCGCGAACTCGGCGTACGATCGATGCGGCTCCTGAGCAACAACCCGCGTAAGCTGGTCGCCATCGAAGGTTACGGGCTTTCGGTTACAGAATGGTTGCCCCTCGAGATCCCTCCTTCGCCATCGACGCTCCGCTATCTGACAGCGAAGCGAAACAAGCTCGGCCACGTCTTGCGCGGACTGTAGACTCCATATTCTTTAATACCTCTCCGAAGCTAGTTTCATGCAGCAGACTGTCTGATCATTGTGTCACTCACCATGTAACACTGAATCGAACCTGGAATACATCTGCTCCGCGGTGATTTTTCTCCACTTCGGCGCTGAGGAATCCAGATGTGCTGGTAACTTGGGATCACTTTGACTGCCGGAGTGATCGCGAAGTCGTAACAAATCTCTGCTCCCTTCTCGTCCCGAACAGTGGCTGCTCCGCCCGTAAGCTGGTGCGACATCATCCTTCAACGGCCTGCTGGTTCCGTTGTAATAAAAACCCATTCCGAAGCTGTCATTAGGCCTGCGGTCCGAAAGCCCGTTGCCAAATAGCGCGATGCTCCCCTGGCGAGCGACTGTATTCGTGCTCTCCGGGCCATACCCCGCCCTTCCGAAAAGTCCGACTCCGCGGAGCGGCTGGCCACTCTTGAGCTTTTGAACAACCGAGCCGGGGGAGTCCTTCACCAAGAGATATTGGGAGAAATTCTCGATCGTGACCCAACTGGAGGGCCCGAAGTTAAGCGGCAGACCTTCGGTTGCAGGACCGCCGACAAGGACGCCCACGGCTTGCGAGATCGATCCCGGCGACAATTGTCCAAATGGTGATCCCAGATCGATTTTCGGTTTGTCGGTCCAATTGAACTGCGCCCACGATTGGCCCGGCAGGCCGCGGATGCTGTAGGAAGAGATCGACGCGCCATAGATGTTTACCCGGGCAAAGGCGTGTGTGGTGAAGTTGTTTGCCTGGCTATTGGGATCCAGCACGCCACCCGCAAGGAGCACGTGGTTCGTCGGCGTCCATACTCCCACCGCTGTCCACGAGGTGGTGTTGTAAAAGTTGAGGGCCATCGGATTCTTGTTGAAGTTGAAGTTCGCGAAGTAGGACTTGAAGCTGTCGGCGAATAACGTCCGGTCATAAATGGTGATCACGGTGATCTTACCCAGGATCACGCTGAACTTCGGGACCAGTGACTGAACGAGAACGTATTCCGTCGGAAGAACATCACGCAGGAAGAGAGGTCCAGGCAGGGCCAGCCCGTAATACTGGGGTGCGTCGGACCCCGCCGCAAAGGACCGTTGCGTCGAGCTTCCATATCGCGACTGCAAGGTAAAATGGAACAGGCCGCCAGGCCACAGTCCAGCGCGCCCTGTATTTACATTGATGGAGAGGTGAACGTTTTGGATGAAGGCGCCTCCGGTTTTGAGGCCGCCGACACCACATCCTGATATGCGCCGGTGGAATAGAGATCAAAGAAAAATCCCCGGCGGGCCAGCTTTGTTCGAATTCCGCCCCAATCCCCACTCAGCTGCGTTCGATGCCAGAAGTTGCCCACGTCGGTTCCCGGCAGTCCGAATACCGGGCCTTTGTTGAAGTACGGTAGAAGGACTTGTGCCGAGTTAGCTACTGAGACATCTTTCGTCTGAACTGGCCGCCAGGCATCGGTCGCGGCCACGCCGGTTGCCACGGGCTGATTGCCCCCTGAATTAGTATGACCGGGATTGTCGGTCGCATTAGTGGTCGAGTTCTGTCGCAGCTTGACATCCCCGTTCTCTTTCCTATCGACCATGGCGGAGGTTTGTTCCTTCTGCGACTGTGCATGACACGGCATCGCGGCAACCATGATCCCCGCAAGCGCGAAACAGAGTCGGTTGGTCACGGCCCTCCAATCTTGCCGTCATTCGCTGCGACGCTCATCGCCCCTGACTCTTTCCAAGATATTGGGCGGCAATAGCATCGCCAATATTCCTGGCCGTCTTTCGCTCTGCAGCGAGGTGTGTGCCGTGAGTTCGGATCACGGTTTATGAGTGGGTGTAGACGGCCGCCTTTGCGAGCGCTTCCGCCTATTGTTGTCGTTGGTCGTGCTCAACAAGCCGGTTCACAATGGCAAAGAGAAGACCTGCCGACACCCCGCACATCAGCACGCCAGTGAGGCTCTCCACCGGACCCAACAGCCGCCAGGTCCGCGGAGAACAACGTCTCCATAGCCCACAGTCGAATAGCACGTAGCCGAAAAATAAAAGGCGCACTCCCAGGTTGCAAAACACTTCCAGCGATAAAGCCAGGCCCACAACAAAACCTCCAGTAGGTGCAGACAAACGATGAGGCCCGTGAACCGAACCACAAGCACGGCGGCGCGCACGGGGCCAAACCTGTGAATGCCCTTGGCCAGGTGAGCTCTCGCCCAGAACACGAGACCCGCCATCCCTGCGCTCTGCAACACAATTGTGAGTGTAATCAGGACGATTCCTGCGTAGAATTCGTGTGCCGCCGCCATAGTCAAGTCACCCGCATGGTCAGCCGTGAGCCTGTGGAGTGGGACGCCTTCATCAACGACCCGTTGTGTTTTCCGCCCGCGAAATGCGTAGTTATCTCAATCGTGATGATGTGCGGTCGAATCTCCGGTGCCGGCTCTCAACAGTTCTCCAGTGACAGGCACGACCATGAAAGCATCTGCGGCGAAGTGCCCACCTTCAGTTCGCTTTGGGGAAATGTCACAGAGATGTTGCGGACATGTGTGGCTTGTTCATCGGGCAGCGGAGCCGTCTGGCTACGCGCGGACCTCAAGGCGACAAGGTATAACGCTGTCCAGACCAACACCATCGTAATGATCATCCATGACTGACGCGGTCTCATACAAATTCGGCCGCCTCACCGGTCTTCATTAGGAACCCGGTGTCGAACATCGCATTTCCTGCACGCACATTCAGTGGACCCCAAGAACGCTGCACGGAGCCTCCTGTGCGACCTCGTAAACTGTGCTCCAAAGGCACGAGAGATGTGACGTGGGTCGATGAAGTCCCATTACCAATAGATCCGGCTTGTCCTGAAGAAGAAATCCGACAAGAGCGCTGGCCGCGTCGCCATCCAGGAGATGAGTCACTACTTCGACGCCCTCGCGCAACGCGGTCTCGCGAGCCTCGGCCTGGAGTCGCTCATAACGCTCGCGCCGATCTTCAAGCAGTATCCAGGGAAGAGACGAATCGACAGCAGCGTAGGCGCCGTTGGCGGAAAGTTCCCTGATGGTGATTACCCGTAGCTCAGAACCAAGAATCTTGGTGAGATGAATTGCTGATGCCAAGGCACGTCTAGCTTCGGGGGATTCGTTGTAGGCGACAACGATTCTCTTGTACATCGCTATCTCACTCATTTTGTGCCAATTTCTCTACATGCCGTCCATCGATGTAAGCCACGATCCGCAGCGACACAGCCACGAATGCGGCGACCAATACTTGCCATTCAAGTGTCATGCTTTCCTCCCATACTTACCGAGTCACAACATCTCCCTTGCAAAGCAAGGACCAATTGCAACTGACTGAAGCAGAGCCGACCAGCGGATGAGCACTGACATCGTGTTGACAGCAAGCTGCCGGACTGCTGACAAGTGTCAATTGAATGGCGTGCAGGATTTCCCGGCTCGGGACATCGCGTGAGGACGGGAAAGTAGCTTCTCATTGCAGCAACTGCCGCGCGAACGGATAGGCATGCTGCTCTACCTGTTGGGAGACTCGTTCAGCCGGGCGCGACAGAAACAGGGGGCTGCTCTCGGCGAATTCAATCGATCGCCACAATTTCGACCTGACTGATCTCTGGCAGCGTGCATGCAACTGTGTGGGAAAGGAAGGGCACCGCTTCGATCAGAAATGTAAGTGACACAAGCCCGCGATTCGAAAGATGGCTTAGTGAACGAGTGACTCGAGGAGGTTCGCTTTTTACAGCAAGGGCAACGGACCCACAGTCTTTATAGGCGCCCAAAACACTCTGTTGCGGGAGATGTTCTCCGTCGTGATTTTTCTGAGTGACAGCGGTGAAAGAAATCCATCAGCGCAAAGTTAAAAAGACTGGACACGTAGATGATTACCAGGGATTGCCTGTGTTTCCTTATTCTCAGTGTATCTATCGCCCGTGCAGCGGTAGCCCAGCAGATCTCTGCACCCCAACCGCAGACTGGAACGATTGTCGGTACGGTGACCGATGTGAATGACGGCACGGTTGCCGGCGCTACGGTCGCGGTTGAAGACCCTTCGCGCCCTGATCTTCAAAGAGTGGAGACGAACGATAACGGTTTTTTTCAACTCAATCTCAAGCCGGGCATCTCCTATTATGTCTCCGTCAGTGCCAGCGGATTCGCAGACTGGCAATCGCCCGCGGTCATTCTCAGGCCAGGCCAATATCTGGAGCTGACGGGCATCCGCCTTCGACTTGCAGCAGTGGTAAGCACAGTGAACGCGGTTCTCCCGATTGACGAGATCGCACGGGAGCAGGAGAGGATGGAGGAGAAGCAACGTGTTCTGGGCTTTATCCCTAACTTTTATGTGGTCTATGAGCACGACGCCGCGCCGCTCACACGGAAACTGAAATTCAGACTCGCTCTCAAGACCTCAACGGACCCCATCACTTTCCTCGGCTCCGCCCTCGTGTCTGGCGTCGAACAGGCTGCCGACGTTTACAACTACGGGCAAGGGGCGAAGGGCTACGGCCAGCGTTTGGGCGCGAATTATGCCAACGGTTTTACAGACATCATGATCGGCGGCGCCATCCTGCCCTCCATCCTGCATCAGGATCCGCGCTACTTTTACCAGGGCACAGGCACAAAGAAGTCGCGCACACTGCACGCACTCTCTACGCCGTTCATCTGCAAGGGGGATAACGGACGCTGGCAACCGAACTATTCGAGCCTGGGGGGATATCTGGCCTCCGGCGCCATATCCAATGCCTATTACCCAACATCGAATCGCGGCCCGGAGCTGGTATTTTCGACTGCCTTGATTGACATTGGCGCTAACATGGCCAACGCCCTCATACAGGAGTTTCTGCTGCGCAAGCTCACTTCCTCAGGTAATAACCAACCGCAGTTAGAGGCAAGAGGCAATTAGATTTGTCGCACGCCGTTGTTTGACGTTTGCGGCAAACTCGAGAGTAGAGCTAATTCGAGACATAACAATACAGTTTGAACGGAGTCTTACGGGGCCGCTCTAAAAGGAACCGCCACCTTCACCGTGGTTCCGCGCCCCGGTTCGCTCTCAAACTCAAACGTGCCGTCGAGCTGGAGCACGCGCTCTCGCATATTAATCAGGCCCAGTCCTCCCGACCTTCCGGCCTGATCGGGAGGACAGCCGACCCCATCATCGGACACAGAAAGACAAACGCGACCGTTCGACCTGGTAAGCCGAACCTCCACCTTCTTTGGTTGCGCATGTTTGGCGGCATTACCAAGGGCTTCCTGAGCAATGCGGTAGATACAAAGCGCGGCCCCAGCAGATAACTGCTTCACACTCTCGTCGGTTTCGCAAGATACCGGGAGTCCACGTATCGTGCTGAACTCCTCGCAGTACGCGCAAAGTGCCACCGGCAGGCCAGCCTCTTGCAACAGCGCGGGATGAAGCTCATGCGATAAATGGCGGATGTCCGTTCCGATCTTGATCAGTTGCTGCTGCAAGTCACTGACCGTTGTTGTAGCTTCCGAATCGGGCGACACCTGACGTCTCACCTTACCCAGCCTGAGGGTCAGGGAAGTGATCTGCTGGAGGACGCCGTCGTGCAACTCTCCAGCGATGCGCATCCTCTCCGCTTCCTGGGCTTTGATCAGCTGATCGTTAAGCCCACGAATCTCGGCTTGGCGGCGCTCTAAAGCACGGACGCGAAGCTGATACACGGCCCAGAGCATCGCCAACAACGTGAGCACGCAGAGCGCGCGAAACCAATTCGTCTGGTAGTAGGCGGGCGCAATGGTGAAGTCCAGAGACGCGCCCTGCTCGTTCCACACGCCGCTATTGTTCGAGGCGATGACGCGAAACCGGTAATGGCGGGGCGGTAGATTCGAGTACTCAACCCAGCGCTGGTTGACAACTTCTCTCCAGTCCCGGTCCTGCCCCTCCAGTTTGAAGCGGAAGTGAACCTTCTCCGGCGCCACCAGGCTTAGCGCGGTGTAGTCAATATCAAGGTCGCCGATCTTGGCAGGTAGGCGCATGCCGTTCGCTATGTCATAAGTTTTGTCGTCCGCGGTGATCTGCTCAATGTGTACAGGAGGCGGAATTTTATTAAACGGAAGATGCTGCGGATCGATGATGCTGACCCCGTCCAGGGGTGAGAACCATATTCTCCCATCGATCGACTTGGTTACCTTTGGGCCGAAGCGGCCGGCAGAGAAATGAGCCCTGACTCCGTCGGATCCGTCGAAAACAGTGGTCTGAATGCTCCGCTTCGGATCACTCACCCAAGCGTCCAATTCGGAACGCGCAATCCGCACCAGGCCGCAAGGCTGATTCAACCAAGTGGAATGGTCGTTGTCTTCGATCACCCAATGAACGGCGTCGCAAGGCAGGCCGTTTTTGCCGGTAAGTGTCGTGACGTGCCCGTCTTTTATTCGGCTTAGACCGCCCTCGGTGGCGGCCCAGACCGCACCGTCCGAACCCAGCTGGAGCTCACTCACCCTTCCCCGGCCCAGCCCGTCGGCGACATTATAGGAAGCCCGCACCTGGCCATCCTTGAGATAAGAGATTCCACCGTCAAAGAATCCGGTCCACAGGCCGCCCTGCAACCGATCAGGCAGGAGAGCCACCGCATAGTTATGCCCAAATCGAGCCCAGGGAATGCGCTGAACGACTCCCTCTGGCGTCGCATAGAGAAGGCCCTGGTCGAGATTGCTGATCCAAACCTTTCCCTGTTCGTCGCCAGCGATGGAGAATATGTTCCCGCCCGGGACACCGGGAACCGGCACAAACCGGCCGCCGTCAAAGTAGAACACCCCTTCGTGATTCCCCGCCCACAGCCGTCCCCGATCATCTTGCCCCAACGAAAAAACCGCGCTCCGAAGTCCGCTGTTCGCGACTTCCCTCACCGTCGAGCTGATCATGAGCTCTCGCTTATCTGTTTGCTTATTTTGGTCCGGCACAATTTCCCTGCCGTACACGGTCATGTGCCCGTCTTGCCGGCGATCCAACCCATCCGCCGTGGCAATCCAAACGCTTCCATCCGGGGTCGCTTCCACCACGTGCACGGTGGAATTTGAAAGACCCTCGTTCGCCGAAATCGTCGGGACCGCGAACTCGCGAAAGCGATCAAGTCCGTCCTCCGTGCTGACCCAGACATTGCCTTCGCGGTCTTCAAGGATTTTTGTTACAACGTCGCCGGACAGACCGCTGAATTTATCGATCTTTCCCTGATGCAGGTGCAACAGCCCTTGCACCGTGCCGATCCACAAACTGCCATCGCTGGTGCGGAAGAGGCAAGTGGGGGTGAGTTTTCCCGCGATTTGCGAGGGCTCGTAGTCCCGAAATTTGCCGCCCTTAAACTGTTTCAGCCCTTCGAGCGAGGCCGTAAACGCGTTCCCCGGATATACGGTTGCCATCAGAAGCGCGCCGTTATCGCCTTCGATGATGGCCCTGGCTTCTAGCTGACCACCGGGCAACGGGTAGTGGTCCGGAGGGCCAGGCGTCCATCGCCACAGCCCGGTTTGAGCCGACACCCAGAGATTGCCTTTGCGGTCTGAGTACAAAGAAGACACCGCGTTGCCGAAACTCCCAGATCCATCACACTTAACTGTCCCTGCCTGGATGGCGCAGAGCCCGCCGGGTTGCTGAAGGCCGACCCAAATCTTACCTCTCCCATCCTGCAGGAGCCGTCCGACCCAGCGCCCGGCCACTTCCGGATATTCGGTGAGCTTGCCATTTTTCCAACTGGCAAGCCCTTTCAGCGTGGAAATCCAAAGCGTACCGTCGCGCGCAACCAACAGGTCTTGAATGTAGTTGCTGGGAAGTTGCTCACCTGCCGGCGGCTGCCACGGGATGGCTCGGACCCCATCGAAGCGGACCAAACCAAATTCCGTGCTCAGCCACAGATAACCGTCAGGCGTCTGCGCCATCGAAAAGATGGTGCCCTTGGTGAAGCCCTCCCGAATCTTCCACGCGGTGTGTGCGTACTGGCTGACATCGAGTGAGGGATCAAGTGCAAACGTACAGGTGCTGGATGCCAGTAGAATGGCCAGCCAGATCCCCATACTTGCTTGCACTCTCGCCATATGCGAAATATACTAACGCCTCGGTTTGCGCCTCGTCCTCCTGTCCCGCCAAAATCGAGAATTGTAGGCGCTATGCTGATGTCCTAGTTCCAGCATCTTCGCGTGCTAATGACGCTCGATCAAGTCTTGGCCCGTGGCCGAATCGTTTGACTTCACTTACTTCGCGCTCATGGGCCTGATGGTCAGGAGGTTAGCAAAGTGAATCGAACAACGCACTTGGAGTCTGGACTCCCGTTACCCGCGGCTCTCGGCCTTCTTTCCGCCTTACTGTTCGGCGTGATGACAATTCACCTGCATGCGCAGGTCTCTGGCGCACGCATAGCGGGCACCGTTGCCGATGGCACCGGCGCAGTGATCGCAGGGGCGCAGGTGGCGATCACGAATGCGGCGGACAGTTTCACGAGGGAGCTGGTCACGAATCGCTCAGGCTTTTATAGCGCGCCGAATTTGTCACCTGGCCCTTACATGGTCACCATTGCAGCGAAGGGCTTCAAGTCCGAAGTGCGCACCGGCCTCATGCTTACGGTTGGCGGAGACGTCGAAGTGAATGTAACCATGGCGGTGGGCAGCGCCAGCGAGAGCATTCGGGTACAAGGCGGGACCCGGGCAGTAGAAACAAACGACGCGACTCTAGGCGGGCTTGTAAACGGCCAGACGATTCGTGATTTGCCACTCAACGCCCGCGACTGGACTCAAATGGCGGCTCTGGAGCCTGGCGTAGCACAGATCCGCACGCAGGACGTCGCCACTGATCTTCTCACTCGGGGAAATCGTGGGCTGGAAACGCAGATGACGGTTTCCGGGGGCCGCCCGGAACAGAACAATTACCGCATTGACGGAGTCAGCATCAGCGACTACTCGAACGGAGGCAGCGGAAGCGCGCTTGGCATCAACCTGGGAGTGGATGCCATCCAGGAGTTCTCAGTCATCACGTCGAATGCTCCGGCGGACTACGGCAAGACTTCCGGTGGTGTGATCAATGCGGTTACTCGGCAGGGGACAAATACGCTGCACGGGTCCGTCTACGAATTCCTGCGCAACAGCGCGCTTGACGCGCGAAATTATTTTGATCCGGCCATGATTCCGCCATTCCGCCGCAACCAATTCGGAGCTGCACTGGGCGGACCAATCAGGAAAGATCGCACTTTCCTCTTCGGCGATTATGAAGGGCTTCGGCAGGACCAGAGTGTAACTCAGCTCGCCGTCGTGCCGACCCAGGCGGCGCGCCAAGGCGAACTCGTCGCGGGAACCGTGACTGTCAGCCCACTCGTGAAACCGTATCTGCCACTTTTTCCATTGCCGACGAGCAACATCAAAGGAGATACCGGGACGTTCACCTCAATCATTCAGCAAATCGGGAACGAGAACTTCTTCATCACCCGAGTCGATCATGAGTTTTCCCCAGCGGATGTGGTGCACGGAACGTACATGTTTGACGACGCTACACTCTCGTCGCCCGACGTCTTCCAAACTGTCGTGTCAGGCACGCTCACTCGCCGCGAGCTTGCAACCGCCGAATACACCAAGACTTTCACTCCTGCTTTCGTGAACACGTTTCGGTTCGGCTTCAGCCGCGTGCGCGCCGACATAATGAAGCCGACAGAAACACTGCTTCCATTTGCAGGTGATCCCGGCAACGGTTTTGTGCCCGGCAGCCCTGTCGGGTCGATTAGTGTAACTGGCATTACCGGTTATTCGGGCGGACCCGGTGCAGGCGGCGAGATCAACTACGGCTTCAATTCATTCCAGGTCTATGACGATCTGTTCCGGATCATAGGAAATCACGCGTTGAAGTTCGGAGCGAATGTCGAACGCCTGCAGGACAACGAGCTTGGCACCTCAATGGCGAATGGGCAATTTACCTTCACGTCGCTGGCAAATTTCTTGACGAATCAGCCTGCCACATTCACCGCAGCGCTCGCCGGCGGAAACGTCGCCCCATACAACATTCGTCAAACGATCGCCGGAGCATACTTCGAAGACGACGCCCATCTAGCCTCGAATTTCACCGCGAACCTGGGCCTGCGCTATGAGATGGCGACGGTGCCACGCGAAGTGAATGGCCGCTTAACGAACCTGCGCAACATCGGCGCTGCCGCGCCGCATCTGGGCTCTCCTTTTTTTTACAACCCCACGTATCGAAATTTCGAGCCGCGGATTGGATTTTCGTGGGACCCCCTTCATTCGGGCCGAACCGCTGTTCGCGGTGCTTTCGGCCTCTATGACGCTCTGCCGCTTACGTACGAATTCGGGATCTCCACTTACAGTGCCGCGCCCTTCTTCGAGCGCGGAACTATCTCGTCGGGGCTGCCGCCGGGCACCTTTCCGAGCACCGCATTCCCGCTGCTGACCCCGAATCAACTGAAGTACCAGTACATTGATTCCTATCCCAAGCGCAATTACGTGATGAGCTGGAACTTCAATGTCCAGCAACAAATCGGAAGTAGTCTGGTGGCAACGATCGCATACGCCGGCTCTCACGGCGTCCATCAGCCATTCCAGTTTCAGGACGTGAATATCGTTCTGCCAGCCTCGCGAAGTTCGGCTGGATACTTCTGGCCGGTTCCGGCAGGCAGCGGAACGCGGGTGAATCCCGGCGCCGGGCAGATCACCGGACTCCTGTGGACCAGCAGCAGCTTCTATGACGCATTACAGACCCACCTGGTTCGGCGCATGACGAAGAACATCCAGTTCGGCGCCTCTTACACATGGGCCCGGAGCATCGATACCAGCTCTTCCTCTGCAGTGGGAAACCAGTTCCTGAATTCCATACAGAACCTGCCGTGGTTCGATACCAGCCTGAGCCGCGGACTTTCCGATTTCGATATCCGCCACAACGGCGTGCTCAACGGAATCTGGATGATTCCTGGCCACCATGACGGGGGCGGCCTGCGCTGGTTCGCGAGCGGGTGGCAAAGTGACGGGATTTACCAAGTGAGCAGCGGCCTGCCGTTTACGCCGATTATCGGCGGAGATCCTCTCGGATTAAAAACTTCGTATCCGTTGGATTTTCCTGATCGGATAATCGGGGCAGGTTGCGACACGGGCATCAATTCCGGCAATCCGGCGCACTACATCAAGACACAATGCTTCTCCTTTCCCACTCCCGCTACGCGATTGGGAAACGCGGGCCGGAACAGTTTGATTGGGCCCGGACTTTCAAACCTCGATTTTTCGGTACTCAAGAACAATCGCATTCAGCGGATCTCCGAAAACTTCAACGTTCAGTTCCGGGCGGAATTCTTCAATATGTTGAATCGCGCGAATTTTTCTCCGCCGGTAGGCAACGACACGTTATTCGGCGCCAGCGGCGCAGCTGTAACCACCGCCGGGTTGATCACCACGACCTCCACTTCATCCCGTCAGATTCAATTTGCGTTGAAAGCGACATGGTGAACGGATGTGAGCCATCCGCTTCGCGTCCTGAGTTCTTTTGAATCAGCACTAAGGCATAGTGTGAACAGACGCGTATTGCAATGGTGCCTTGCCGCCTCTGCAGGACGACTTTAGAAAATATCCCAGCTTCTGCGTGGTGCTGCCGTCGCGCAGATGCTCTCGCCGGCCGGAGACCCTCGCCGAACGCTCGTTAAAATCTAGTCAATTGTCAACTTGCTGACATCTGCTCTTGAGCACCATGAGGTCCGATCGATAGAGCCATAAGTTTGGCGGTTCTTCTCGCAGGTGTAGTTTGAACATCTTTCGACCAGTAGGTCATCAACCTAGTCGTGCGAATTTCCTGGAACAGAAATTGCAATAACTGATTGCGCGGGTTGCCAGTGAGCGGCTCGTGCACTGCCGGACTGTAAAGCCAAGTTCCCTTTTCGTCAGGCTACGGAGTAATGCATTAGGCCAATGGACTTCACTTACCGTTGCGCCTCAGAAGATATGGCCGCGCTGATAACCAGGAGGATTCTTCATGGCAACTGTAGCAATGCCTAAATCGATGCCGAAACCGCTTCCGGCGCCTAACGTTGATTTCTACGAACTTGCCGAGACGCTTCCACCCGAAGAGCAGGCGGTCATGAAACAGGTGCGCACCTTTATGGAAACGAAGGTTGCGCCAATCATCACGAAGTATTGGGTCGAAGATGCATTTCCGTTTGAACTGCTGCCGGAAATTAAAAAGCTCAATATCGGCGGCGTTGGCCTGGAAGGCTACGGCTGTAGAGGCGGTAGCGGACTGCTTGCCGGTCTCGTTGCCATGGAGATGGCACGCGTCGATACGTCTATCGCGACCTTTTTCGGTGTGCACAGCGGCCTGGCGATGTCTTCCATTTACTTCGGCGGTTCAGAAGAGCAAAAGCAGAAATGGCTGCCACCCATGGCTCGCTTCGAAAAGATCGGCTGCTTCGGCCTCACGGAACCGCTGGTAGGTTCCGGAGCGTCAGGCGGCTTGACCACGACGGCAAAACGCGAGGGCGACACCTGGATTATTAACGGCCAGAAAAGATGGATCGGTAACGCCCCGTGGTGCGACATTTCAGTCATTTGGGCGCGCGACGTCGCCGACAACCAGGTCAAGGGCTTCATCATCGAGAACAAGACCACACCTGGCTTTAAGGTCGAAAAGATTCAGAACAAGATTGCACTCAAGGTGGTCCAGAACGGTGAGATCACGATGGAGAATTGTCGGGTGTCAGAAGAGAACCGTCTTCAGGAAGACAAATCGTTCCGAGACACGGCCAAGGTCTTGCGCGGGACCCGATATTTCGTCGGCTGGGAGGCGACGGGATGCGCCATGGGTGCTTACGAAAATGCTCTCAAGTACGCCCAGAAGCGCTTGCAGTTCGGACGGCCGATTGGCTCGTTTCAGCTCGTGCAGGATCTCCTCGCCAAGATGATTGCTAACGTTACGGCTTCGCAGTGCCTCGTCGCTCGTACAGCCCAACTGCAGGCCGAAGGAAAGCTGACCGACGCGCATGCGGCCCTCTCGAAAGCGTTTTGCACGGCCAAGTGCCGGGAGACGGTGGCCTGGGCACGAGAAGTGTGCGGCGGAAACGGCATCGCGGCGGACTACAACGTGGGACGCTTCTTCGCAGACGCCGAAGCTCTCTACTCGTACGAAGGTACCTATCAAATGCAAAACCTGATTGTCGGCAAAGCCATTACCGGCTTCAGCGCTTTCATCTGAGACACGCGTGCGTGCGGTGCGAGCACCGGCGACCGATCCCGCCCGCTTTGATCGAGTGTGGCAGCAGGTGGCTACGCTCTCCGGCGCCTACACCATGCCCTCAGATTAACCGCAGGCCACGAGGAATCTATCGACGAGTCGACGCATAGCGTGAAAAGGAGAATAAACGAATGTCCTCAACTGCTTTAGGATCAGATTCGACACAAACCGCTCTTAGGCCCACCCGGGGCCGCCTGTTCTTTTTGGATCTTGGCGCCGGCCGTGTGCTCACCGCAAACCCCGACGGCTCCGATTTGAAGACCATCGCCACGGAGGGCCGGAGGCTTCCCGACGGCATAGTGGTGGATGTCGAGGCGGGCTACATCTACTGGACCAATATGGGCAACCTCAAATCGAATGATGGTTCCATCGAACGCTCCGATCTCGACGGGACGAACATTACGACCATTGTTCCTGCGGGTGGGACGTTTACCCCCAAGCAGATCCAGCTCGACAAGGGACACGGCAAGCTCTACTGGTCGGATCGCGAAGGCATGCGTGTGATGCGGTGCGATCTTGATGGTTCGCATATCGAAACTGTCGTGGACACCAGCCAGGGTGACTCACGCCCGGGTCCGGATGCAACGAAATGGTGCGTGGGCATAGCTGTTGACGCTGTCGGCGGGAAGTTCTATTGGACCCAGAAGGGCAATGACAATGCCGGCGAGGGCCGCATCTTTCGCGCCAACCTGAAAACTCCAAAGGGTCAGACGCCCGCAAACCGCGAAGACGTCGAAGTGCTCTACGAGAATCTGCCCGAGCCCATCGACCTGGATCTCGATCTTGCTCACCGAACGATGTACTGGACCGATCGCGGCGACCCGCCACGCGGTAACACCGTGAATCGGGCGCCCATGGATGTGGCGCCCGGGACAAGCAACGTTCCGGAGATTGTGTTCGATCACCTGATGGAAGGCATCGGCTTATGTCTCGATCTGAAAGGCGGCCGCATGTTCGTGACCGACTTTGCGGGTTCCGTCTACAGCGCGAATCTCGATGGATCGAACGCGAAGACGCTGCTCTTCGCACAGGGGAACCTCACCGGAATCGCATACGCCGAACTTCCGGCCAATTCTTAACGGCCTTGCAATCTGAATGGAGACAGAAATGAGTTCGCCACCTTCTGCAGTGAAATTTGAGAACATCCTTTACGAAAAGAATGGACCGCTCGCCAATGTAGCGCTCAACCGGCCAAAGGTGCTCAACGCACTGAATCAGGCAGTGTTTCTGGAACTAAAAGCTGCTTTTGAGGACGCCCGCGATGACTCGAGCGTGCGCGGGGTCATTATGACCGGTAGCGGCGATAAAGCGTTCGCCGCAGGCGCGGACATCGCGGAGATGTCCAACTACACCGCCTCCCAGGCTGAAGAAGCAACGCGACGCGCCCAGGGAGTGACCGAGCTGATCGAAAACCTTGGCAAACCGGTCATCGCCGCTGTGAACGGCTTTGCCCTTGGTGGTGGCTGTGAGCTGGCCATGGCTTGCACTATCCGGATCGCATCTGAAACTGCGAAGTTTGGTCAACCCGAAGTCAAGGTCGGAATCATGCCCGGCGCCGGCGGAACGCAACGACTTCCTAGATTGGTCGGAAGGGGTAGAGCACTCCAACTCATTCTCTCCGGCGAAATCATCAATGCCCAAGAAGCCTATCGAATCGGACTGGTTAACGAGGTGGTTCCCGCTGCCGATCTTATCGCGCGAGCCAAAGCGATCCTCAATCAGATCAACTCCAACGCTCCGCTGGGCGTGAAGTTCTCGATCGATGCTGTCAACAAGGGACTGGACGGAAGCGTTTCGGAGGGCCTGCTGATCGAAGCTTCGCTATTCGGGATTTGTGCCGGGTCAGAAGACAAGAAGGAAGGCACATCCGCCTTCTTGGAGAAACGAACACCGCAGTTCCGCGGGCGGTAAAGATATCCGACAATTCGGATCTTAAGGAGTGTTATGGCGACCGACAACATCTTTTCTGGTTTGAAAGTTGTAGACCTGGCCAGCTTCATTGCGGGTCCCGGTGCGGCGACGATCTTGTCCGACTTCGGCGCGGAAGTCGTCAAAATCGAGCCGCCCGGAATCGGCGATCCCTACAGGCTTGTGTACAAGATGCCGCCGCAGCCCAGCTCCAGCGATAACTACGCGTGGCATCTCGACAATCGCAACAAGCGTGGAATGGCGATCGACCTGAAGTCTCCCCGCGCACACGAGATTCTTGAACGGCTCGTCAAGTGGGCAGACGTGCTCGTCATCAACTTCCCTCCGCCGGTGCGCCAGCGCCTTAAGCTCACCTACGAGGACCTCGCACCTTTGAATCCCCGCCTGATTTATGCCGACATATCGGGCTACGGCGATGAAGGTCCGGACGCCAATCTTCCCGGATTCGACATTACTGCCTACTGGGCCCGCAGCGGTCTACTGGCGCTGACGCGCGATGCTGGTGCTCCACCCACGCTTCCCCCATCGGGCAGCGGAGATCATGCGACGGCTGTCGGCCTGTACGCGGCCATCGTGACTGCTCTTTACCGCCGCGAACACACAGGAAAAGGCTCGCATGTCACCACCTCGCTCGTCGCAGAGGGAGCCTGGTCCTGCTCGATGTACATTCAGGCCGCACTTTGCGGAGCGAAGTTCTACCCGCTGCATGACCGGATGAATCCCCCCAACCCGACCATTAACGTCTATCACACATCGGATAACTACTGGTTCCTGATTGTTCTGCAGGGAAAGGATTGGCCGGCGCTCGCAAAGGCAATCGGCCGTCCGGATCTCCTCTCGGACGTCCGGTTTGCGGACGACAAGGCGCGCAAGGACAATGCGTCCCAATTGACCGAGATACTCGATCAGGTCTTCGCCTCGAAGCCGGGGGCCGAATGGCGCCCGATACTCGATCAGGCCCACATAACTTACGGAGCGGTGCGGCATCCATCGGAAGCTATCAATGACCCTCAGTTGCTCGCAAACGACATCATTGTACCTCTCGAAGGTGCGGGTGGAAACCTGAAGCACACCGTAAGCAGTCCGCTCAAGGTGCACGGGGTTGCCAAGGTGTCGGCAAGGCGGGCTCCGGATGTCGGTGAGCATAACGATGACGTGCTGAGGGAACTGGGCTTCACGAACAACGAAATCGAAGGCCTGCGTGCCGGCGGCACGATTCCCGCGCTGGCACACGCGTCAACTGCGGCGGACTGAAGCAAATCGAGGAGCAAATGGCTCAACCACGAATCATCATCGTCGGCGGCGGCTTTGGAGGATTGGCTGCCGCCAAGGCCCTCAGGAAGGCACCTGTGCAGGTTATTCTCATCGACCGCACGAACCATCACCTGTTTCAACCACTGCTCTACCAGGTCGCAACAGCAGCGCTCACGCCCGGTCAGATTGGAACGCCGATTCGCGGGATTCTCGGAAATCAGAAGAACGCCTTGGTCATCATGGGCGAGGTGACGGGGGTAGACAAAGAACTGAAGTGTGTCTTTCTAACGAATGCTGACCGTAGCCATATTCCTGTCCCGTATGACTATCTCATCCTCGCGACGGGTGCCACACACAGCTACTTCGGCCATAACGAGTTTGAAAGGTTTGCGCCGGGCATGAAGAGTCTCGCGGATGCCGTGGCTACCCGAAACAAGTTCCTGCAGGCCTTTGAACTGGCCGAGGCAGAAGAAGACTCGAAGCGGCGCCGTGACCTGCTGACATTCGTTATGGTGGGAGCTGGTCCCACCGGTGTAGAGCTGGCCAGTGCCCTGGCCCTACTCATCCGTAATGCTTTGAAGGCGGACTTCCGGAGGATTGATCCTGCTTCCGCTCGAATCGTCCTGATTGACATGGCGCCGAGGGTTCTGACTCCGTTCTCGGAACAACTCTCCCGAGCCGCGAAACGACGTCTCGAGAGTTTAGGTGTTGAGGTCAAGCTCGGACACAGCGTGGAGCAGATTGACGACGATGGTGTGGTTGTAGGCGGGGAGCGGATCGCCAGCAAGACCGTGATCTGGACCGCGGGCGTTGCTCCCTCGCCTGCCGGCAAATGGCTGCAAGCCGAGACGGATCGCGCCGGTCGGGTACGCGTTCAAAGTGACCTCACGGTTCCCGGACATCCGGAGATTTTTGTGATCGGCGATACTGCATCGTTCGAGGAGAAAGGCAAACCGCTGCCTGGCGTTGCGCAGGTGGCGATGCAACAAGGACGTCACGCCGCAAAGGTGATTCACCGTCGCCTCACCGCGGGGTCCCCGCCAGGCCCATTCTCTTACTTCGACAAAGGAAACATGGCCGTGGTGGGCAAAGGTTTTGCGGTACTGCAAAGCGGCAAGGTGCAAGTAAGCGGTTTCGGAGCCTGGCTTGCCTGGGCGTTCATACACCTCCAGTTTCTGGCCACCTCGAGCCTGCGTTTGACTGTCTTTCTGCAATGGGTTTGGACGTACTTCACGGACCAGAGAGCTTCTCGACTCATTGTGAATCACTATGGACCACAACAAGTGAAGGCTGCAGAGGACGTCTCGAGCAAGCCGGCAGTTGCATAAACAAGAATGGAGAGGATCACATGGCAAAGCAGATTCGGAACATAGCAATCGTGGGTACGGGCGTGATAGGCGCAAGTTGGGCGGCCTTGTACCTGGCACGTGGTTTCAACGTCACCGCGACGGACCCGGCACCGAACGCGGAAGCAAACCTGCGCCAGTACATTGACGGCGCCTGGAAAGACCTGACCGTGATCGGGCTTTCGCCGAACGCATCGCCCGGGAATCTGAAGTTCGCTCTCGATATGAAGGAGGCGCTCTCTGACGCCGACTTTGTTCAAGAGAACGGCCCCGAACGACAGGAATTCAAGATAAAGCTGTATGCAGATATGGATGACGCGACCCCGCAGGATTCTATCATCGCATCGAGTTCGTCGGGGCTGACCATGAGCGTGATGCAATCTGCGTGTAAGCATCCCGAACGCTGCGTGATAGGTCACCCGTTCAATCCTCCGCACGTAGTACCTTTGGTCGAGATTGTCGCCGGCGCGAAAACATCACCGCAAACGATTGAGCAGGCTATCTCCTTCTACGCCTCGATAGGCAAGAAACCGATCCATGTCCGCAAAGAGGTTGTCGGCCATGTCGCGAATCGTTTGCAAGCCGCCCTCTATCGCGAAATCGTGTACCTCATCGAGCAAGGTGTGCTTGATGTGGCCGACGCGGATGTTGCCGTGTGTTGGGGGCCAGGGCTGCGGTGGGGTGTCATGGGGCCCAGCCTTCTGTTTCACCTTGGCGGTGGTCAAGGTGGGATTCAGCACTTCATGGAACACCTCTCTGGCCCCTTATCGACTTGGTGGAAAGACCTTGGGAAAATCACTGAGTTCAGTCCCGAAGTTACGCAGACGATTATCGACGGTGTACGGAAGGAGGCGGGCGACCGCTCGATTGAAGAACTCGGGCGCGAACGCGACGCCATGCTCCTGGAATTGCTCGCCACGCGCGTGAAAGGCGAGAAGGCAGCGCAGGAAGCGATGGCAAGCGCCGCCAGATAACGCCGCTGAACATGAGGCAAGACGAAGGTCCCCGCACTACTGTCGTTCAAGTTTCCAGGAGCAGGCGATGATCTATGTCCATTCACTTGGTCGGGCCTCGCGATACTATCCATCGCGAACCGCGCTTGCTCTCGGGGGCACTCGCTTATCCTTCACCGAGCTAGAAAGTCGTGTTCAGGGCATAGCATCCGCGCTAGGCGCGCACGGCTTCAGTGCCGGAGACCGTCTTGCCCTTCTTTTGCCTAACGGTCCCGAGTACATCGAGTTGGTGTATGCGTGCAGTTGGCTCGGGCTCATCGCGGTCCCGATAAACACGCGTCTGTCACAGTTGGAGATTGACCGGATAGTCGCCGATGCGAATCCGCATGGGCTGGTGCGTCATTCGTCATTGCCAACCCCGGCGGCCGGAATATCCTGGCAGCGGGTCCTCGACCTGGAGCCCCTGGAGACTCGAAGCGATCCCCCTCCTGAAGTCTGTTATGACCCTGACGCGATCCTGGCTCTCATTTACACCAGCGGCACGACCGGCTGGCCCAAGGGCGTGATGGTGACGCACGCTAACATCCTCGCGGATATCCACAACTTCAATTACTGGATGCGATACAAGGAAGGCGGCGTCTATCTCCATGCTGCGCCCATTTTTCACATTGCCGACTTCCCGGCGATGTTCGCAGCGCCTGCGTTCGGTGCGTCCCAGTTTACGATTCCAAAGTTCAATCTGCAGAGCTTCTGTGAGACCGTTGAGCGCGAGCATGTTACTCACACGGTGTTGGTTCCGACCATGATCAATTTGCTGACTCAGTTCCCGGAGGCTGGGAAGTACGACCTGAGCAGCCTCGAGGTTCTCGCGTACGGCGGATCTCCAATGGCGCCCGAACTCATCCAGCGTACAAGGAAACTCCTCCCGCGAGTCAAACTGGTTCAGGTATACGGACTCAGCGAGACCGGTTTTCTCACAGGTCTGAAGGACCAGGAACACACGCACGACCGGCTGCTGTCCTGCGGCCGCCCCTGCCTGGGAATCGATCTCCAGGTCACCGATGAATCAGGGAAGCCAATCGAAGCGGGAAAACCGGGCGAACTCGTGGCACGCGGGGCCAACATCATGCGTGGCTACTGGAATAGTCTCGATGAGACGGCGTTTGTATTTCGAGACGGCTGTCTGCGCACCGGGGACATCGGATATCAGGATTCCGAAGGGTATTTCTATATCCTGGACCGCGTGAAAGACATGATTGTGACCGGAGGCGAGAATGTCTACTCTGCTGAGGTTGAGGCCGTCGTTTACGAGCATCCGGCAGTGCACGAGGCCGCGGTCTTCGGCATACCTGATCCCAAGTGGGGCGAGCTCGTCATGGCCTGCGTTGTGCCGAAGCCTGGAGTAACTCTTACTGTGGATGAGCTCCTCACGCATTGTCGACAGAGTCTCGCGACTTATAAAGTCCCCCGCCGGGTCGAGTTCCTGGACACCGAACTACCCAAGAGCGGTTCCGGCAAGATTCTAAAGAGAACTCTGCGCGACCGCTTCTGGGCTCATGAAACACGTGCCGTGAGCTGACAAAGCGAACGGCCAATAATCCACTGCCATCGAGTTGTCTGCAGGTGAACCGGATTCTAGTCAAATAATGCATGATCTGGCTACGGTGAGTCCCTATGTTGCAGCACCTTCCTTCCATTGTTACTCCAAGCAATAACTCATAATTCGGTCGAAAATAGAAAAACGACCCACATTCGGTTCAGAGTTCCTGCAAGAGCCTCGCCACATAGAAAGTTTCCGGGGGCTGCCGACGACGCTAACCTATTTTGCGGGGATCGTCCCCAGGGGCAAGCTACCTTCTAAGGTTAATTTCGATATGGCTCAAGTGGCCAACAGCATAATGCCGGGCGTGAAGTTGGAGGCAAGATCGCAGTTTGCGCTGAGAGTATCATCTCGCTCTTAACCCATCACGAAGGATGGCATGGAGCGTGCTGTACCCAGCAAGCATGCGGCCGGAAGCGAGAAGGAACGAAGTGCGCTGAAGACTGAAATTGCGGAAGGTTGAACGGTTCCGGCATTCGCGGGATATCGTTATTCAGGAACAACGCAGACCAAGCCGAGCTTGACCTAAACTATATTCCTCCTATGAGAAAGCAGCGAATGAGGCCGGGCTTCTGGGTATTCATCCTGCTGGCATCCAACGTCTGCTCACTTGCGTTGAAACCCTCCCTCGATGTGAGCCAATACGCGCACACGTCCTGGAAGATTCGGGAGGGCTTTGCCTTAGGCACGATCCACGAGATCGTTCAGACCCCCGACGGCTACCTGTGGCTTGCTACGGAGTCGGGCCTGCTTCGTTTCGACGGAGTCCGCACTGTCCACTGGCAGCCTCCTCCAGGCGAGAGTCTGCCCAGCAACGATATTCGTGGTCTGATCGCCGCCCGCGATGGAACACTCTGGCTCGGCACCGCCAAAGGCCTCACAGGTTGGAAGAATGGCAATCTAACTCAATATCCAGATCTCGCTGGACGCGATGTCGGCACGCTTGTCGAGGATCATGAAGGAACCATATGGGCATCCGGAACTAATTGGGAGGCTGGGTTCTCTTCGCACGCGCAACTATGCGCCATCAGAGATCGCAACATCCATTGCTACGGAAGCGACGGCACCTTCGGTTTCGGCGTAACCGATGCATATGAAGACAGCCACCACAATCTCTGGTTAGGAGCAGCAAATGGGATCTGGCGATGGAAGCCCGGCCCTCCCATTCACTACCCGGCACCAGCTCTGATGCAGTCGGGCTTACCGGGACTGATCTTCTCCCGCCATGCCTTGATTGAAGACGGCCACGGAGGCCTGCTGGTCAGCGGTTACCGTGGGATCTGGCACCTCGCCGACGGGAAAGTTGAGCCATATCGGTTTCCATCTCCTCCACCGCAGTTCAGGGAGGCAAAGCTGCTGCGGGACCGGGATGGCAGCCTCTGGATCGGCACCCTGGATGCGGGACTTCTGCATGTACACCAGGGTCGGATGGACGTTTATACGACTGCGGATGGTCTCTCGGGAAACTCCGTAGAAAGCCTCTTTGAAGATCGTGAGGGCAGTATCTGGGTGGAGACAATCAATGGCGTCGACCGTTTTCGCAACTACGCCATACCCACGATCGCTGTGAAACAAGGGCTGTCCAGTCCGGTGGTTGTCTGCATCCTGGCAGCCCAGGATGGCAGCGTTTGGCTCGGAACATCGGATGGTCTAAACAGATGGAAGGACGGGCAGGTAACCATCTATCGCAACCCGGACGCGGAGCGAGGCGGAGTTCCCGGCGGCCTTGAATCGGCGCAAGGGCCGGCCACAAATGTCCGCAAAGTAGCTGCACGCGGATTGCCCGACAATTACGTTGGCTCCCTTTTTCAGGACCAACAGGGAAGAATCTGGATTTCCACCCTTCAGGGGCTGGCTTACTTCGAAGACGGCAGGATTACTCGCTTAAGCGATACCCACCTCAAATCTTTGAGTCCGATCGACGGAGACGACGCAGGCAACCTCTGGGTCACAAACAGTGACCAGGGCCTCTTTCGCTTGCGAGAGGGAAAGGTGGTCCAACAATTTCCCTGGGCCAGTCTGGGGCTTCGTGGCTCGCTCTCCATGCCCCTTGCTACCGATCGACACGAGGGTCTGTGGCTGGGCTCCTGGAATGGCGGCGTGGTTTATTTCAAAGACGGACGAGTCCGCGCATCGTATACCGCCGAAGACGGCCTTGGCGCGGGCCGCGTCAATTCTCTCAAGCTGGATCCGGACGGTACCCTCTGGGCCGCAACCGACGGTGGCCTAAGTCGAATCGAAGACGGTCACGTCACAAACCTCACCATCCGGAACGGCTTACCCTGCGACTCGGTTCACGATCTCATCGATGACGACACGGGATCGTTGTGGGTTTACCTCGCTTGCGGACTGGCGCGAGTGCCCCGGTCTGAATTGGAGGCTTGGGCCGCTGATCCGATGCGGAAAATTCAGGCCACAGTTTTCGACGCTTCCGACGGCGTAAGAAGTCATGCGGGCGTCTACAACTTTGGCCCGCGCATCGCCCGGACGCCCGATGGAAGATTGTGGCTCCTGCCTCTCGATGGCGTCAGCGTCGTCGATCCCCGGCATCTTTCCTCGAACCCGCTTGCGCCGCCGGTACAGATTGAGCAAATCACAGCAAATGGCAAAGCTTACGATCAGGCTGCAATTGGGAAAGGACACTTGCGGCTGCCTCCGCAGCTTCACGACCTCTCCATCAACTACACGGCGCTCAGCTTTGTTGCCCCCGAGAAAGTGCGGTTCCGCTTCAGGCTCGAAGGGCAGGACAAGGACTGGAGAGAGGTGATTAACCAGCGCCGCGTGGAGTACTCGAACCTGGCTCCGGGCCATTACCGCTTCCGCGTCACCGCCTCCAATAACAGCGGCGTGTGGAACCAGCAGGGCGCGTCTCTGGACTTTACCGTCGCGTCCGCCTATTACCAGACGAACTGGTTCCGCGCGCTCCTCGCGGCCGTTATCCTCGCGGTGGTTGGGGCGCTCTATCGACTTCGTATTCGGCAACTGCAGCGGCAAGAACGAAAATTTCGGGAAGCGATCGAGACGATTCCGGCAATGGCCTTCACAACTCGACCCGACGGCTCGCGCACATTCGTCAACCAGCGGTGGCTGGACTATACGGGGTTAAGGGTAGAGCATGCGGCGGGCCTGGGTTGGCAGGATTCAGTTCACCCGGATGACCTTGATCGGGTTCGCGAGAAATGGCGGGTGTCTGTAGCGACAGGAGAGCCGTTGGAGTATGAGACGCGATTGCGTGGCGCTGACCGGGAATATCGCTGGTTTTTGACGCGCGCAGTACCGCTGCGTGACGCGCAAGGAAACATTCGGAGATGGTACGGAGTCACGACCGACATCGAAGATCGCAAGCAGGCAGAGCAAGCCCTTCAGCGCAGTGAAACCTATCTGTCGGAAGCGCAGAGGCTAAGCCACACCGGCAGTTTTATTTACAGACCTGCCATTAGAAAGACGCTTTATTGGTCCGAGGAAGTATTCCGAATTTTCGAATTGGATTCTCGTTCCGGTATCCCTGTTTACGAGGAGACTCGTCGACTTGTTCATCCAGAAGATCGCGACAGGGTTTCCAAGGAATGCCTGAAGGGATTCGGCGAGAAGGTCGAATTTTCGCAAGAATACAGGCTGCTATTGCACGATGGAATCGTCAAGCACCTCTACGCGATTTGGCATCCTGTCCTCGATAAAAGCGGTGAATTGGTTGAATACATCGGGACCGCAGCGGATGTCACGGAACGCAAGCGCGCCGAACTGCAATTTCGCGGGCTGCTGGAATCGGCGCCGGATGCGGTCGCGGTTGTGAACCGTGACGGTCAAATTGTCTTGGTCAATGCGCAACTGGAGAACCTGTTTGGCTATCAACGCGCGGAGGTATTGGGGAACGAAATAGAAATGCTCATCCCCAAGCGGTTCCGGGGCGGTCATCCGACACTCCGGGCTACATTTGTCGCCGACCCTCACGCGCGACCCATGGGGTCCGGGTTGGAACTCTACGGTCTGCATAAAGATGGGCAGGAGTTTCCGGTAGAGGTCAGCCTCAGCCCGCTCGAAACTGAGGAGGGCATGCTGATTTCTGCGGCCATTCGCGATATAACGAATCGAAAACAGGCTGAAGAAAAGATTCGGCGGAGCGAATCGGAGCTTAGACAGCTTATCGATGTGATTCCGCAGCAGGTCTTTGTTTTCGGCGCGGACTGGAGTCCTCTCTTTGCCAACCGGCCGGAGTTGGAGTATACCGGCCTTACAGCGGAAGAGATCCATTCAAAGGACGCAGTTGCCAGAGTCTTTCATCCGGAAGATCTGAAGAGGTTGGAGGCCGCCCGTGAGCGGGCTAGTTTGGACGGTGCCCCGTTTGAGACGGAGGGTCGAATACGGGGAAGAGACGAGCAGTACCGCTGGTTTCTGATCCGGGACAATCCGCTCCGAGATGAACGGGGTCGCGTCCTTCGGTGGTACAGCACGCGTACCGACATCGAGGACCGGAAACGCGCCCAAGAATCGCTGCACCGCAGTGAATCCTATCTGACCGAAGCGCAGAGACTGAGCCACGCCGGTAGCTGTGCCTTCACAGCTGACGGAAGAGGCGCATACTGGTCCGAAGAGAATTTCAGAATATGGGGCCTCGATGCGCAACAAGGCTTTCCGGATCTCGAGTCCGTGCGGCAAAGGATACATCCGGCGGATATCGAGAGGGTGCGCTTAGCTACCGGGAATGCGATACGCACGGGAACGGATTACGAAATCGAATTTAGAATTGTACGGCCGGATGGAGCAATTCGACACATCCATGCGGCGGCCCATCTAGTGTTTAATTCGGCAGGAAAGTTTGTTGAGCTGGTCGGCACCCACGTCGATGTGACGGAGCGCAAGCGCGCCGAGGAGGAACATGAGAGGCTGCGCCAGTTGGAGTCGGATCTTGCGCAAATGAACAGAGTAACCATGCTTGGGGAACTGGCCAGCTCTCTTGCGCATGAAATAAACCAGCCCATCGCTGCCGCCATCACCAGCGCAGATGCCTGCTTGCGATGGCTCACACGTGATCCGCCGGACCTGGAGAGAGCCCGCGCGGCCGCAACAAGAATTGGAAAAGATGGAAACCG
>Ga0335075_10001899_pt1 | contig 33974 bp, 38 predicted proteins | sample Lox_Sample_24_FD_206723 | JGI IMG/M metagenome (GOLD analysis project Ga0335075, IMG submission 206723) | Soil microbial communities from Loxahatchee National Wildlife Refuge, Florida, United States - Lox_Sample_2.4 | ecosystem: Environmental > Terrestrial > Soil > Wetlands | place: USA...
CGAGGTGCCGGTCCATCCCGCCCGAGGCCAGCACCCAGGTCCGATCGACCGTCGTCCCCTGCGCCTTGTGCAGCGTCACCGCATAGCCGTGGTCGAGCTCGGCATACTGCCCCTGCCCCACCCGCACCTGCGCCCCGCTGTCGAGCCGCACCGTCACCGCCCCCGGCGCCGCTTCCGCCACCGTACCGAGGGTGCCGTTCTTCACCCCAAGCGCGCGGTCGTTGCGCAGGAACACCACCCGGTCCTCGGGCGCGAACCACCGCTCTCCCCGCACCGTGGCGAACGGCGCCTCCGCCCCGAGCGCGCCGGCGCGTTGCCGCTCCGCCCGCACCCGCGCATTCAGGTCCTGCACGTCCGCGTTGGTGTGCGCCAGGATCAAGCCCGACCCGTCAGCTCGGTCGGCAGCGACATACTCGTGGGCGATCGCCGCCTTTGCCGCCGCGCGGCTCTCGAGGAGGTGTACCTCGCCGTGCGCCGCATACGCCGCGAGGCCCGCTCCGATCTCCCCGCGGGCGAAGGCCTGGCTCGCATCCCGCGCCCATTCCTCCCGCTGCCGGCGGATGGTCTCGATCTCGACCACTCCCACCTGCTCGGCCACTGCCCGGAACGCCGCGCCCGCCTCGATCGGCTGCAGCTGCCGGGCATCCCCGACCAGCACCACCTTCGCCCCGGCGTCGCGCGCCGCCTCCAGCACCCGGCCCAGCTGCCGGCTGCCCACCATCCCGGCCTCGTCGATCACCAGCACGTCACGCGCCGTCAGCGGATCGCGCTCGTGGCGCCAGCCGTACTCGAGCGCGTGCAGCGTCCGGCTTGTGATCCCCGCCGAGGCTTGCAGCTCCTCCGCCGCCTTGCCCGCCAGCGCCGCCCCGCGCACCCGGTACCCCTCGGCCTCCCACGCTTCTCGCGCCGCCGCCAGCGATCCCGATTTTCCGGCCCCAGCCGCCCCGGCCACCACCGCCAGCTGCCCCGGCGCGGTGACGTGCACCACCGCCGCCCGCTGCTCCTCCGACAACGCCCCATGCTGGGTCTCGGCCGCTCGCGCCGGATCTTCGGCGACGCGATGCGTGAGCGTCGCCGCCAGTGTCGCGGCCGCGTCCACCATGCGCGCCTCCGCGGCGATCATCTCCCGCGTCGAGAACCGCGCCGGCTCCCCTTCCCTTCCCTCGGTCAGCCGCACCAGCTCCGGCGACGCCTCCAGCTTCGCCAGCACCGCTCGGAACTGCTCGGAATCGTCGAGATAGCGGTTGAGCGCGCGCGCCATGTCGTGGCGCGTGAACACCGCCTCCGTCCGCGTCAGCATCTCCAGGATCACTTCCGGCCGCACCAGGATCCGCCGCGCGTTCTCCCGCCGCGCCTCCGCGTGCTCCTCCACCCGCTCGGCCTCGACCCCGCGGCGGTCCATCCCCACCGCATGCACCCCGACATGCTTGGTCGGGGTCAGCGGGATCTCCCGCGCGGCATAGCTCCGCGGATCGGCCCTGAGCTCCAGCCCGTGCTGCTCCGCGACCTCGTTGAGCCGCTCGGCGAGCAGCGCCCGCAGCGCGTAGATCGCGTCGTCCCCCACCGCCAGGCCACGCTTCTTCTGGTCGGTGTTCGACAGCTCCAGCGCCGCCTTCCCGCGGAATCCTTCCGGGCCGATCTCCCGCGTGCTCACCATCAGATGCGCGTGGTGATTGCGCCGGTCCCCTTCCTGATCCGGGAGGTGGATCGCCCAATCCACCGCTACCCCATAGCGCGCAGCGATCGCCCGCGCCCACGTCACCACCAGCTCCTGCCGTTGCTCGGTGGTCATCTCCGCCGGCAGCGCCACCTCGATCTTGCGCGCAACCCGCCCGTCCTTCCGCCGCTCCGCCGCTTCCGCCGCGTTCCACAGCTGCTCGCGCGTCCAGCTCGGCCCCCCGTGCTCCGGCATCACGAGCCCGGTCGCCACCACCCCGTAGCGGCGCGTGTAGTCGTGCAGTTGCTGCGTGCGCTCGTCGAACAGTTTCTCCCCGGCCCTGTATGCCGCCGCCGCGATGGCGCTCTGCCCTGCGCCCCGACTCACGTGCCGGCTCGCGTCCATCCGAAACTGCGACCAAGTGGGCATCACTCAGGGACGCGGCTACGCCACCGTACCGAGCCGGAGTTCCCATCTTAGAATCCTCTCGGTCGAAAGGATGCCGGACTGCGTCCACGGGTCCGCTTTGAGACGCTGATCGACTTCCTCCATCCTCTCCGCCCGAAATACGAGGAGAACGTCACCCGTCCCTTCGAGCGGTCCTGCCAGGCGCGCGAACCCCTCGGCCTCCAGCGTGTTCATGAAAACCCGATGCGCCTCCCAATCAGGCTGCGCCTCAAGCGGCTTTTGCGGATCGTAAGGCGGGCCATACCGACGAATCACGGCGAAAAGGTTCTTGGCTCCCATCGCTGACAAGCCCCTCGAGCTCACTTGGTTAATTACCGCCAACTCCCACGCCGTCCCGGCTCTGCATGTCGGCTACGTCGGCCGCAGAGCCTCGGCGATCAAAACCTCTCTCTTCATACCTCATTGGATTTGAGTTGCGCAGCAACTCGTTAGTGCGCACTTCAGCTACGTTTCGCTCCGCCGGAAGTGACGTCGCCAGTGGGGAGAGCTAACCTTCACCCGCAGCTTCTGACCGGAGGCCACCTATGCGCAAGCCCGTCGATCTCGACACCCAGATCAAGGCCCTTCAGGACAAAGCCAGGTCCCTCAAGGAACGGCAGAAAACCCAGCTCGGTGAGCTCGTACTCGCCACCGGCGCCGACGCCCTCCCCCTCGAAGCGCTCGCCGGCGTGCTCCTCGCCGCGGTTGAGGAAGCGAAAGACAAACCCCAAGCCCTCGCGAGGTGGACCGAACGTGGCCAGGCCTTCTTTCGGGGGAACGGAAGATCGGCCGGCCGTGGCAAGATTACCGGCGCCGGCGATGCTGCGTCGGGAGCTTCAGGCCACGGCGCGCCGGCTGCGTCTGGCCGCAGCTCAACGCCATAGGCTGGAGGCCCTCAGGGCCCGCACCGACATGCGCGCGGGCGTCAGGGCACGGCGCGAACGCACTCGCCACCTGATCCAGCTCGGCGGCCTCGTCCAGAAGGCCGGCCTGGTCGAGCTCGTCGAGGACGATCGCGCCACCCTCCTCGGTGCCTTCCTCGAGCTCGCCGATCGCCTCCGCGGTGTCGATGAAGCCGGCGTTGATCCCGCCCACCTAGCAACTCGCTGGCGCCGCAGAGGCCTCAGAACCTTCGACGCCGACAAGCAGGCCGCTGCCTTAGGAAACCCGGAGGAAGACAAAGGGTTACCGGAACGCGAGATGCGGTAATAACGCGTCTCACTCGAAGCAGCCTCAGTGTGCGCCCCTGGGAATGCCGTCCTCGTCTCTATGCTGCCGCCCGCTCGATCCGCATGTGCACGTCCAGCACGGAACGCGCCGCCAGCACGGTCAGGGCATCAAGACTGAAATTGTTGATCCGGCCGCGGAGCAGGTCATTAAGGCGCGGCTGCGTGACTTCGAGCCGCCGTGCCGCTGCCGCCTGGGTTACGTCCCACTCCGCCACGGCCTGCCGAATCGCAATCATCAGCTCGGAACGCATGCGCATATTGGCGGCATCCGCCGGGCTGTCCTCCAGGGCGTTCCACACGCTCGCGAATGCCTGTCCGGGGATGCTCCCTGCTTCCGTCATGGCTTGCTCCGCCTCAACTCCTTCAACCGCACCTCAGCCAGCTCCAGATCCTGCTTCGGCGTAGCCTGGGTCTTCTTCGGAAATCGCCTCCAGCCCGTCGTCGATCGCAGCGTCCCACTCAGCCATCTCAGCCGCGAGCTGCTCATCGCCCTCGACTTCCACGGCAGGCCGGTAAAGCGGATTCTCCCCGCCCGCATCTGCCGGCAGGGCCTGCTGCTGGGTTGCCATACTCGAGCTCGCTCATTCTCAAGATTAAACGGGTTGATCAATCTGCAATGCCGATGACAAAGGCAAGCAGCCGGCCAAGCGCCAGCAACGCAGCATCATCGATCCGCCCAATCGAGGCGCCGCACCGATCTCGCCGGACCGCCATGATCTTGTCCACCATCACCTGCGACGGCTCGCACAGGCCGGTCCCCTCCCCTACCGGCAGCGAGAGCCGATACAGCGGTGCTGCCCGCAGCGTCGTCGTCAGCAGGCAGACCAGGACGCTGTCCGTCCCCGGCAGAAAGTCCGATTGGATCACGAGCGCCGGCCGCGGCTTCCCGTAATCTCCGGTCACGGCAACCGTGACGAGATCGCCGCGCCTCACGCCGCGTCGTCGCCTATGTCCGCCGCCGCTTCAATGAACTCCAGCGCGTCGCGTTCCTCCGGCGCCCCTTTGAGCAACTCCGCTTGCCGATGCGCCTCCTCATGAAAACCAGGGGCCCGTGGATCGGGCACCCAGACCCGGAGCAGCTTCATTCCTCGGACCCTCTGGGTCGTGCGGTAACGCCGAAACTTATCGAGGCCATCGGTCCTGGCAGGCCGAGGCATGCCCATCTCCGTACAAAGGTTGCGCGCTACCTATATTGGTAGCGCACTACTATTCCCGCCGCAAGCTCCGACAGCCAAAGAGCTGTTTCTCTCGGTCTTGCGGTTTATCCCTCGATCCCGATCGCGAAGGCGATCTGCCGGCGGCGCAACCATCCCAAAAGGAGTTACGACCAGCTAAGAGGCTACGTGGCAAAGGCGCCAAATACGTTAGATCAGGTAGCGTAAGCTACATTCTGCTACATTATAATTTTTGTTGCTCTTGCTACAATGCACTTGCACTTGCCAACAACCGACCGCAAGCTGTAGCTTCTGATCGCCTCGTGTTGCTATAAGGAAACGCCATGCCAGTAATCGTGACGGCCAATCCGAAGGGGGGCGCTGGCAAGAGCACGGCCACATTGGTTCTCGCCCAGACGCTGGCGAAGCTCGGCGCCACGGTGACGGTTATCGACGCCGATCCGAACCGGCCAATTGTCGATTGGAGGGGAGGGACATCGGTCCTGCCGCTTAAGGTGATCGGCGACGCCACGGAGAGCTCGATCATCCGAACCATCCGGGATGAGCGCGCTCACCAGCAATTCGTATTCGTGGACCTGGAAGGCACCGCGAGCCGTCTTGTCTCGCGCGCAATTACACAAGCGGACCTCGTGCTCATTCCCCTGCAAGCGAGCGGCGTTGATGCACGCCAAGCCAGCCGTGCAGTTGCGTTGATCCACGAGGAAGAGGAAGCGCTCGGGGATCGCCATATCCCTTTTCGCATCGTGTTGACCCGCACCAGCCCTATCATTGCCACGCGCATCGAGCGCGAGATCATAGCGGCGCTCGACAGCGCTGCTCTACCGGTCATGCGGACAAAATTACATGAGCGGCAGGCGTACAAGGCAATATTTGTGCGACGCCTGGGGCTGCACGAGCTCGACCCGGCACAAATCAATGGTCTGTCAGAAGCTCTCAAGAACGCCGACGATTTTGCCGAAGAACTCGTGGACATTCTAACCCCGGCCGAAAGCGAAAAGGAGGTTGCATAATGGCCGAGGATACCTTCGGTTTTTCTACGGCAAGGTCTTCCACCGCAGAACGTCTCAAGGCGATTCGGCCGGCCAATACCGAAGCTGAACCCCCAGCGACTGATCTTGCCCGCGCGGATGCTGCGGGAGAACGCGTGGGCTTCAAGAGCCGCGAATCAGCCGCGTCGACTGCCGTCGCCCATCGACGCAAGAAAGATCTCGGTCCTACGACTGCAATCAACACACGGGCACCACAACGCGTTGCGGTGCCGTTTATCGCCTTCTGCGAAGAGAACCGATTTTCTTACTGGGAAGGGATCGAGGAATTGATGCGCAGGGCAGGGGTCTTGGACCATGAGTAAATGTCAGGTTTGAGTGTTTGTTCCGGTCCTCTTGCGTACAAGCCGCTTGGGAAGCCGAACCCCATGAACGACGCAGATACCACAATGAAAACCGCGAAACATGACTGGATCCACGCCGATGCGATGACCGATGCCCAGGTTCACGCCGCGGCCATGACGGACCCCGACGCCCGGCCTATGACTGACGAAGAATTCGCACGCGCTAAGCGCGTACCACGCATCAAGACGCTACGCCGTGCACTAGGCCTCACACAGGAACAGTTCGCCGTTCGCTTTCAGATTCCGCTCGGCACGCTGCGCGACTGGGAACAAGGAGTTGCCGAGCCGGACAAGACTGCCCGCGCCTATCTCCGCGCGGTCGCTGGCGATGCCGCCGCTGTCCAACACGCTCTTGAGGCAGGGCCGCCGCAAGCGGCCTAAACAGACTCGCCGGCACCGCGGCCCTCGATAACCTGCTTTGCAGCAACAATCGCACTCGGCCGATCCTTCCGGCCTTCGTCTGCACCCGCCCGTGTTCCCGCGCCCAAAGATACGAATAGGAGATCACCAAGCCTGGAACCGACTCCGGCAGGCTCACGGCGTCCAGTCTTTGAGAAGCTCATCAAGGTGAGCGTAGTTTTCCGACACGGATGCGCCTGCGATAGCCTTGAGCGTGTCGTCGTCGAGGTCTTCAACCGGACGGGCAATGCGGCCCTTCGCGAACACCTTGAACAGCGCGGCTGACATCAGGACCGTGTGCGGGCGGTTGTGCTTGGTGATGATGACCGGCTCCTGCATGGCGGCATCCTGATAGCGGCCGACATTCTGCTGGAATTCCGTGGAAGTAACGCGCATAGCTAGCCTCCTTATTATCTATTTTAGATAAAATAGATAGAAATGCAACCTGTAATTCGAGTCGCCCACAGATACACAGAAACACGGAAGCACAGAAATCCGTGCTTCCTGTTCGGCGCCGCGCGGCGAGCGCGGGTCGAAATGTTGGAACGCTTCCCGTCCCGACACCTCCTGATCGTCGCGGCGCGCAGGGCGAGTCAAAAGCGCCGCCCCTATCTGCGCGGCGGCACCGCAGCCGCCCGGAGCCACGCGCAGCGGCCGCCACAGGGCAGGGGAGGGGACCCGCCCTGGGCGGCCGCAAGCATGGCGAGGACGGCGAGGAGCCATCTTTTGACGCGCCCGAGCACCGCGGCACCTACTCCTTGATTTGTCCGGCGGAACACCGTACATAACGCAAGAAAGTGAGCTACCCAATGTCGTTAGAACCGAGCCGCACCGCCCGAATCGAAGCGCGAATTGCCCCCGAGGCGCTCGCCGTCGTCAAACGTGCGGCCGAGCTGCAAGGACGCAGCGTCAGCGATTTCGTCGTGGCCGCCGCCCAGGAAGCCGCTACCCGCACGATCGAAGAGGCGCAGATCATCCGCCTTTCGGTCGAAGATCAGCGTGCGATTGCCGCGGCAATCCTCAATCCGCCGCCGCTCACGCCGGCGATGGAACGGGCCGTTGCCCGGCACCGTAAGATCATCTCCACCTCTCGGTGACAGGGCCGTTCGTTGTCGAGCCTCTGGGCAGCACTCACAACCGCCGGAGCTTTACTTGCGGTGTCGAGGCGCTCGACCGCTATTTCCGGGAGCAGGTATCGCAGGATATCCGCCGGCGGCTGAGCAACTGCTTCGTGGCGGTCGATACAGTGGGCGAAATTGCCGGCTACTACACATTTTCCGCCAGCAGTTTGCCGATGACCGATCTTTCGCCGGATGAAGCGAAGCGGCTGCCGCGTTATCCACTGGTGCCGGCGGGACTAATCGGCCGCTTGGCTGTGGCGACGCGGTGCGCGGGGCAGGGGCTTGGCGCGGCTCTCATTCTCGATGCCGCTGCGCGCGCCGCGCGGGCCGACCCGGCGATCTTCGCCCTCATTGTCGATGCCAAGGACGACAATACGGGACGCTTCTATCGGCACCTGGGGTTCCGGCCGCTGGTCAGCCGCTCATCAAGCCTATACTGGCCAATCGCCGAAGCGGCGCGACGGCTCTCTCGCGATCAGCCGGCTTGATCCCCATCCCGACGGGGATCGCTGGCAAACCGTGGGCGTGGCGGGAACCGTGTTTCTGTTCGTTGTCCATACCTGGCCAGTGTCAGATCCGGCCAACGGGGCCGAGACTGGCCGGATCATCAGCGCCCGCAAGGCAACCGCGCATGAAAGGAGGGCCTATGAAGAAGGCAAATTCTGACCTAACCCCGACCCAAGCAGCCGAGCTGCAAGCTCTGGCCGCGCTCCCGGACCATCGGATCGATACGCGCAACATTCCGGAACAGAAGGATTGGCATGGCGCCAAGCGCGGCCTTTTTTTCCGGCCGATCAAAAAGCAGCTGACGCTGCGGCTCGATGCCGACCTTATCGCCTGGCTCAAAAGCCGCGCGCCGAACGGCGAGGGGTACCAGACCAGCATCAACAATGCCCTTCGCGAATACGTCGCGCAGCACGAGCGCGAGTAGCTGTCGTCTGGACGCGCACCGCCCTTCGTTGTGTCTGGTGGATCTACGATCCCATCGCCGATTTCAGTCCGCGGCGGCAACCCGCATGGCCGAGGCTGCTCGAGGTCGGTGACCGCCTGACGAATTCCCCGCATCACGGCCGGCTGTACGCGCCGCTGCCGGCTCAGGTACTCTCCAGCAGACGGGTTTCGTAATCCTGGCCGCCATAGAACACGCCGACAATCGAGACGAGCTCAGCATCGGTATCCACAAGAAAGGCGATGACCGCCCGGCCACGAAAATTCGTGATCCGCAGCCCCGGCATGAGATCGTCGCGTTTGCGGCCGCGCCGCGGGAACGTCGCAAGGCTTTCGCAATAGGCGACAATGGCATCCACATATCGGGCCGCCGTGGTCGCCGATCCGACGTCGGCGATGTACTGGTCGATCGCGGCGAGCTGGTCTTCTGCCTCGGGCGCGAACCGGACCGTGTAGCTCACGCTTTGGCCTTGCGCGCCTTCCGCTCCTGCGCCAGGCGCTCGCGTACCTGCGCGATCGTTCGCGCCCGGCCCGGATCGGCTTTCAGGGCCTCCGCCGCCGGCACCACCTGCTCGCGCAACCATGCCTCAACGGCCTTGTCACGGGCCGCCAGGGTCCGCAGGCCATCCCGGATGACCTCGCTTTCCGAGGCGTACTCCCCGGCCGCCACCTTGGCCCTCACCATCTCGGCCATGTCGTTCGGCAGGGTGATGCTGAGCTGCTGAGTCGATCGCACGTCGCTCTCCTGTCCCTGTGAGTAGGATTTAATCCTACCGCATTCCAGGTCAACTGACCCGGTCCGGCGGCAGGGGGCCCCCTCCAACCGAGAATCAAACGCTGCGCCGATTCACTCTTCGGAGAGCAAGCGCTGCATGAGCACCACCTCGTGGCCCCGCTCCTGCTCGATCCCCACCCGCTGCCAGCTGAGGCGCGAGTACAACGGCTCAGCCGATAGGGTGTAGAGCCAAAGGACCGGCACGGAAGCCGCCTGCGCGAAAGCTTCGACCCGCCGGACCAACGCCGTGGCGTAGCCGCGGCCGCGAAACCTGGGCTCGACGAAAAGTCCGGCGAGCCAAGGTGTCAGATCAGGCCGTGTTTCCAGATCCGTGCGCACCAGGCCCGCGGTCCCGGCGGGCTGATCGTCCTCGAACAGCACGAACGTCTCCTTCGGCCCGACCGGTGGCGCGAGGATCAGCCTTGTCATCTCCTCGACTGTGTAGCCGCCCGGGTAATCGAAGAAGGCCTCCACCCGCCACCGGGCGACAAGGGACGCCAGTGCCGGCCGGTCGGAAACCGCGACAATTCGATGGTTCATTGGGCGAACCCCGTTTCGACCTTGCCGAGTACCGCATCGCCGGCGAGCTCGTGGCGATCCCGGGCGGTGGTCTGAGTGCCCGCCATGCGATCCGGCGATGCGGGCAAGACTGGTCCTGAACTTGCAATTTCCTTGTTTAAATATCCCGGGGGTTCGGGGGCAGAGCCCCCGAGACAATAGAGGACTTTGCGTGCCAAAGGCGCGCTCCGCATTTCTTGTTTGCTGGGGTGGGTCAGGTCATGCGTTTAGAGGAGGATAAAGCTGTGGGAGAGTTTCTTCGCACGGCATGCAGTCCAGGGAATCACTGAGGATTCCGGCCCGCGACCGCCCGACCGAGCCGCGCGAGGGCCGCCGCAACCCTGTCGCCCGGATCGGTCTCGAGGATCTCCACCACCCGGCCTAGCTGGGCGCCGGCGTCTCGCTCCGCGGCCGCCAGGGCAAGCAGGGAGGGCAGGGGAGGGGAGTCCCCCCAGGTGCCGGGCGCCGGGCCAGGCGGCGCCGGCGGCGGCCGGTAGCCGCGCCACTGCGTCGCCGGCAGCACGGCGTAGGCGTTGGTGTCCTGTTCGAGGGTGAAGCGCCCGTCCTGCCAGCTCTTCGCGCACCGGCGCACCCAGTTGAGGATGCCAAGCTCACGCAGCCGCTTAAGCGCTGTGGCGACCGTGCGCTCGCAGACGTTCGCCTTGCCGGCAATTGCCGCATAGGACGGGTCAAGCTGGCCGGTCCGGTGGTTGAGAAAGTCGAAAATCAGCGCGTGCAGCACCTGCAGGGCGCTGTGGCCAACGGCGCCGCCGTGGCGGCCCGCCCGGTGCGTGCGCCGGTCGAAGTCGCGCGCCTGGTGCCAGAGCCGCACCGCCGTCTTCTTCGGCAGCGGCTGAAACCGAACCTCCTGGGTGGTGCTGTCGGACCACACCGGCCAGGCGGCATAGGTCTGCGGCCCGGCGAAGCCGGGCAAGGCAGGGGAGGCATAGGCCAGCGAAGGCATAACTTCTCCGTTCGGGCTGCCAGCAGCCCGCCGGGTGGGTCTGAATTCGGCGCAAAGACCCCCGTTAGCGAAAACAGGGTTTTCGCTTGACTAGGGACCTAAGTTCGGGGAAACTCGCGATTGCCACATCACCAGTTCCCCCGGCCTCGGCCGGTATGCAGCCCCGCCTCTGGCGGGGTTTGCTGTTTCTGGGTCTCCGAATCTCCAGAATGGTTGACGACACGACGGCCCGACTCGCATCAGTCGCGCCGCCATCGTCCAGCGTGCCGCGTCCCGTGAGTCGTGTCGAGAAGATCATCAGACACGGCGGAAAGATTCGGATGCAGGGCTTTGCAAATGCGCCGCTGCGCGGCGTGCGGGGCCTCATTGCCGGCCCCGCACCCCGCTAGGATATTTGCACAAAGAAATTCGTCAGCTCGTGACCGACTCGATCGCCCGTGCTACGCTCCGCGCACGGTACAGGCGGGGACGCCGATGACCGTCAAGGAAATGGGGCCTGCCGCGGCAACGCGGCGGGCCTTTTTTGCCGCTGCCCCGGTAACGGGCTTTCCCCTTCAGTCAGTAGTCGTCATAATTGCGCGACGCGGGGGCAGACATGGCCAAAAGCGTTACCCTCTTCGAACTCGACGATGCTGGGACTTTTGACGAGAACCTCGATGCATTCGGCCAAGAGCTGGCGCGGTTGGATGCTGTACTCGGTCCGGTTCTCCGGGCTCAGATCGAGGGTCTGTTGGACCAGACGAAGACGCGAGCCGATGTCTGGAATGCTCTTGCTGCGGCCCTACCGAAGGCGCCTCAAAAATGACTGGGTGGTTACTCGAATCTCTCGAAATAGAGGGATTCCGGGGAATCAACAATGAAGGGGATCCTCTGCGTCTGGGGTTTTCGTGTGACGCGGTCAATTCTGTGTTTGCACCCAACGCAGTTGGCAAAAGCTCGATATTTGACGCTTTGGCCTTCGCAATTAGAGGTTCCATTCGAAAACTGGACACTTTACCCGCTTCCGAGCGAGGCTCCGAATACTACGTAAATCGCTTCCATACCAAGGCAATTGGCACGATCAAGATAACGGTTGTGCCTGACGGGGGTGGCACATCTGTTTGTGTCACTGTAACTCGCACAATGGACGGCAAGCGCTCCGTCTCGGGACCTCCAGGCGTTGACGCCGAGGCTTTACTCGCAAGCTTGGATCGGGATTTTGTTCTCCTGGATCACAAGACCTTTCAAACCTTCATAGATGATAAGGCTATCGATCGCGGTCGCGCATTTTCGGGGCTTCTCGGCCTCTCGCGCTACTCGAGCCTCCGCCAGGAACTACAGGGATTAGCGAACACCCGCGCGTTCAACGGTCACTTCGAGACCGCCGTTCTGACGCAGCGAGCGACAGCGGCTCAACACCTAATCAATCAACACACATCCGCTGTGCATGCCGATTTCGCTGCCCTCACACAGACATCCATCACCGAGTATCAGGGTACGGCGGCTGTGCTGGCCAAAGCCCACGAGGCCTTGAACCAGATCCCTGTCTTGACACCCCACTGCGCGGGTAAAAGTTTCGCCGAGATAGTAATTGACGATTGTTTGAAAGCCGTCAGTGCGACCGAGGTTGGCACCGACAAGGATCGGCTCGCCGCGCTAATTCGGGCACAAGGGCGATGCGAAGCTCTAACGTCCGCCGGCCCTACCGATGCCGACTTTGCGATACTAACGGACCTCGCTATTAGACGCGACCAAGCTCTTGCCGATACCGCAGGCAGCATGCTTCGAGATTTATACCTGTTGAGCCGCGACGTAATCGCTGACGAGTCCTGGCTAAATAAATCGGCGTGTCCGATCTGCGACCACGTTTCAGATCACTCCCTCCTCGACCAACTGCAAGCCAAGCTTGCTCGCTACGAGGCAGTAGAGGCTGCGACTGTTCACATCAGCACCGAATGGAAGACCAAAAACTGGGCTGCCCTTGCAAGTCTCGAACAGGCGGAACAGCGCGAAGGCGAACCAAGCATCATTGCGGGCATCGAACAGAAACTAACGACTCACGCCATCACAGCCGTCCAAGTCAAGGCAATCTTGGAATGGCGGTCGCAGTTACTAGAGCGCTTGGCTGCTAGGCTTCTCCAGATTAAAGCGGACCGCCATACACTAGAGCAGCGACTGCCGCCATCGCTCGTCGCGGTAACAACGTCCGTGGAAGCCGCGAGACGGCTCCAGTCTAGCCTGCAGGACCTGAGCAGCGCCGAAGCCGAATCGGCCGCAGTCAAGACCCAGCAGTCGGCAGTTGAGCGCATAAAAGCCTTCCTTGATGCAGCAAGTTCGAGATTTGCGACTGCTGAGGGAAACGCTGCCACACGACGGCTTCAGGCGGTCCAGCCGCTATGCAAAGACATCTTTTCTGCCATCATGCACCAGCCAGTGCACCCCATGCTGGTGAAGCCAAAGGGCGGAGAAGAAGTATCATTATCCCTCAGTCGGTTTTGGTCGTTGAACAATGTGTCCGCGCAGGCTCTTCTCCCCGAGAGCTTTAGGAATGCCCTTGCGGTCTCTGTCTATCTAGCCGCCGCCTCACTTTACGGCGGTCCTGCTCGATTTGTGGTGCTCGATGACATCACGTCAAGCTTCGACGCTGGCCACCAGTTTCATCTCATGGAGGTAATTCGTAACACTTTCGCGAGACCTGGCAAGGTGGATGGACCTCAGGTGATCATCCTGAGCCATGACACTCTTCTAGAAAAGCTATTCAACAAGAACACCAATCAGGGCGGCTGGTCGCATCAGCGTCTGGAGGGAACGGCGCGAACCGCGGTGCTGCCGCAATCGAATGCCGTAAATCGCGTCAAGGACGCCACCGTTCGGTTTCTGAATGCAGGTCAGGTAGAAGACGGTGCAATTCGGCTGCGGCAATACCTCGAATTCAAATTACTCGAAATAATCAGTCGTGTCCAAATTCCAGTTCCAGTTGACTTTGCGCTCGACGACCAAAAAAAGCAGGTCCAAGCGTCGATAGATGCCATCGAGGCGGCGGTCCGGTTGCACCAAACCGCCAACAGCCTTGTGCTAGATGCCGCCCAGATTTCCGGTCTCCAAATCAATATCGCCACCATTACCGGGAACTTTCTGTCCCACTTCGCGACCGGTTCAACGCAGGCCTTTTCCGCACCGTCCTTGCTGGGAGTCGTGTCGGCGATCGACGCCTACGCTGACTGCTTTACCTGCGAGGATCCTGCAGGCAGCGGGAAGCGGCGCTACTACAGAAGCCTGTCTAGACGTTAAGTGGTGAACGATCGACAGAACTATTCGATATTTTCTGCGTCCGTATCTGGATTGTTCTCCACGCTAAGCTCATCATCATCCGACGTCAGTTCGAGGACTTCGGCTGCGGCCGGGCCTTCGAGAGCCTCGACTCCCTTCAGTCTGCGCGTGATAACATTTGCGCGCGTGCGGCCTCGCTTGATGTTGTTCCCGAGGGCCTGCACATTCTTCTCGAGTAGGCGGAATTGATTTCCGAAATCGACCATCTCATGCTTCACGGCTCCAAGAATCTGGCCGATCAAGTCTGCCTTCTGGCTAATCGCGAGGGTGTAGTGACCGAGCTGGATCGTTCGGAGCATAACAGCAAGCATTGATGGACCCATGATGATGACCCTGTGGTCTCTATGGATTGCCTCCATCAGATCTCCGTTCCGCGTTACCTCGTTATACAGTCCTTCGCTTGGCAGATAGAGGACTGCCCACTCAACGGTGTGAGGAGGCGCAATGTATTTTGTCTGAATCTTTCTTGCCTCTGCGCGGATCCGTGCCTCCAATGCAACTCTAGCCGATCTTTCAGCCGCTAGGTCGGCAGCTTCGATTGCGTCAATTAGTCGTGTATAGTCCTCCATCGGGAATTTTGCGTCGACTGCTAGATATACGGGCGGTCCACCTTGAATCGGCATCTTTAAAGCAAACTCGACGGCATCGCTCGTCGCAGGGTTTACGCATTTATTCATCTCGTATGAATTTGCAGGCAAAATGTCGTCCAAAGTCGCCTTTACCTGGGCTTCCCCCCAACCACCACGGCTCTTCACATTGGAGAATAGGCGTTTCAAATCTCCGACCTGGCTCGCTACGTTTTTTACCTCTCCGACGGCCTGCTGGACCTCTGCAAATTGGCTCGTTATCTTTGCAAAGCTCTCGGTCATGCGCTTTTCAATACCCTCCTGCAACTTCTGATCGACAATCCCCTGTATCTCAACAAGTTTGGCTTCATTGCCCGCGCGAAGCTCCGTGAGCTTAGCATCAACACCTGCGCCCAGCTTGGTGAGGTCATCCGTCAGTGCCTTCGTGATCTTTCCCTGGTTCTCCGCCAACGTGGTTGTCATCTCCCCACCTATGCGGACCACCGCGGTTCGCACCTCGCCAAGCCCCTCAGTCAGTGTGACCTGAAAGGCCCCGAGCGCAGTGCTCACCGCGGCAGTGGACGCCTCGAGCTTGGTTTGTATCTCAACGAACTTAGCCTCATTGCCAGTGCGAAGCTCGGTGACCTTGGCATCAACGCTCACGCCCAGCTTGGTAAGGTCATCCGTCAGCGCTTTCGTCACCTTACCCTGATTCTCGGCAAGCGCAGTGGTCATCTCTCCTGCTATGCGGGCCAGGGTGGTCCGCACTTCGCCGAGCCCCTCGGTGAGGGTAACCTGAAGGGCCCCGAGCGCCGTGGCCGTTGCGGCAGCGGACGCCTCCAATTTGGAGATGAGAGCACGCTCGGTATCCACTAGTGCTGCTCGCAGCACTGCTATGTCTTCCCGAGTGGTCTTTGCGGTCTGCTCGCTTAGTTTAGAGAACGCTTCGATTCCCTGGATCAGATTGGTGGTGATCGCAGTTCGTCGATTCCCGATCCAGACACCGAGCAATGCCCCGCAGAGAGCAGCCGCCATTACGATCGCGGCAAATTCGAGCATGAGTTCCACGCTCATCGGCGCGTTCCTTCTGTTCCAAAACCTTGATAGTGCTCCGACGTTTGCACTGCTAAGTTCGTCCCTCCAAGCTCACACCTTGATCCTCTCGATCTCATCGAGGCTAAACTCCTCCCCCCGGCGATCATAGAGCTGCGTCGTGCGCGTGCTGGCGTGGTTCGCCATCTGCGCCGCCTTCTCCAGCGAGCCGCCGTTCTTGAGATACGCGGTGATCCCCGTTGCTCGAAAACTATGATTTCTTAGCTTGGTGGCGATGCCGCCCGCCGCGACGCGCCTCTGGACCATCGCATAGGCATTCGCCTGCTGCAGCGGCGTGCGGGTGAGGGGCCGCCCCTAGCCGCGGCCGATGGTGCGGAACAGCGGCCCCTTGGGATCTGAGGCGAGGCCTGCACCGTCGATGTAGGCGGTGAGGTAGCTCTCAAGGTTGGTTGACACGGCATGGCGTGCGGCTTGCCGCCTTTCTCCCGCGACCGCACCCAAAGCCTAAACTCTCTGCCAAGAGCCTCATGGCTTACCCTGGGTGCGCCTAGGTACCTGTCCTTCCCTCTATCCCCACATCCTATTGGCGATGTCCTTTTCCTCGGCGCCGACGGCATCGGCGTAGATGGCGGTGGTGGTGAGCTGGGCATGGCCGAGCCATTTCTGCACCAGGTTGAGCGGGATCCCCGCTGACACTGCCGCCACCCCGAACCCATGCCGGAGCCCCTTGGGCGAGGCCTGCGGCCCCTCGAGCCCGGCGACTTCCATTACCCCGTGCACGGCGCGCCAGCCGGTCATTCGGCTCCAGGGCCAGAGGCGTACCCCGCGCCCCTTGCCGCGGTGGGCCTGCAGCTCGCGGATGCCATGCACCAGGTTGAGCGCCTCGAGGAGGGGCGGCGGCACCGGCACGGCGCGGAAGACGCCGGGGCGCCGTTTCTTCAGGCTCTCGAAGATCAGCACGCCGGCGGCCAGGTCGACCCGGTCGGCGGTCAGCTCCAGCGCCTCCGAAAGCCGACACCCGGCATAGGTGAGGGTCATGCATAGAGTACGGACCTGACGGTCGGCCCGCTCGGCCACCGCAAGGAAAGCCTCGCGCTCGGCGGCGGCGACGTATTTCCGGGTGCCGTCGGGCGTGTAGAGCCGCATTCCGGCAACCGTACCGTGGTCTGAGGCCTGCACCTTCGCCCGCTTGGATGACGATACTCGGACCGCTGATCCTGATGCCGACCTCGCTGGCGGCCGTGCGACGTCGCCGCGCTTCCCGGCAGGCCTCGCCCCCGGGGGCGGGCCCGCTTGCCGGCGCGCCGTCACGCCCACCGGTCCCAATAGCCCCGGCGACGCTTGGTCCGCACAAGCCGGACGAGAGCGTTGACGGCGGCGCCAGCGTCGGGGTGCGGGTCGAGCCGGATCCGGCCCGGCGTGCCGATCCGGCCCCAGTGGCGGGCGAGGAGGGCGCGGCCGAAGAGATCGGGCCAGACGGCCAGGCGGTAGTACCGCCATTCGTGCTTCTCGGGGCGAATGCGGACGAGCGACGCCGCCTCCGGGAACAGCGGGAGCTGGATTGGGGCGGGCAGGCTCAGGCCGGGTTTCCGGGGTTTGGGCATCTTCTCGCGTGAAGTGTATCAGAATAGGCAAGCGGGGTACAGAAGAACCATCCCGGCCTCGCGCCGCTCCTTAAGACCGATCAGTCCACGGAACTCCTGCTTTTGGCGACGTTTCCGTCCGCAAGCGCCGGCCTCACGGGCCCGCCGCGGCCGCACCCGGGCGGCGCCGCGCCGGTCGCTTCTGATACACTATTAGCCATAGTGTACCAGGCGCGTGCGCTCACGCATGCTACAGGACGTTATCATGCGTGATATTGCGCCGGGAGGGGTCGCGGCCTGCGAATCGTCCCGCGACTCGGTTGACGTGGCATATTGCCTGATCCGACTGTGATGCGCCGCATTGGCAAAGCAGGGTTCTTTGGCAGGATTCCCCGTCTGGGCGTGGATCGCTTTCGTGGCGGCCGTCGCTTTGATCGTCGGCGGGTTCTCGCTCTTCAAGCGAGAGGCCACGCTCGGGCGCGAGTTGGCGTTCGGCGCGGAATTTCGCCGGCGCTTTATCGCTTATGCCAGCAGCCGCGGCGCTGACCGTGAAGCCTACCATTGGATGACGCTGAACTCGACGAAGATGCAGGCGCAGATGGGCTTCCATGGGATACTGAGCATGTTCAGAGACCCGCCACATACCTACAGCAATTACCCTGTTGTCTTGAACCTGCTCCCACGCATACGGAGCGATTTTGACGATCCCATCCGACTGACATTCTCGCACACGGGAGAGCTGGTGCAGATGTTCGATGAGGTCCTTGTGCGCTACCTCGGAGACCTCAGCCAGAGCCACGACCTGGCAAGAAAGCAGCGTCCAAACCCTGCGCACTGGTTCCTCGTGGGCATAGAGCAGATGCTCTCTGTCCCCCTCTACTTCTTCTCAGCCTTCGGCCTCCTCAGCGCAGCGACGATCTCCGGACTACAGCAGAGTTGGCTCTTTAGGCTCGTTTCCGCCATGGTCGTCCTCGTCGGTCTCGTGGCGAGTGTGATCTCCATTATCAATGGAGAGAAAACAGCTGTCGTCAATGTCCGAACAATGTTTGGCCTTTAGGCCCGTTGGCGCTTTCGCGACGACATGTAGTTGTCAAGATGCAATCGGCTGGATGACGGTTGGGTCATCGGTTCGCATGCGCGCGGCAACGCCGCGCGCCGATCCACTCAATATATTGGAGAGGACATTATCATATATACCGAAATCATCATAACAGGAACGAGCCGCTTAACGCTGTGAGCTAGGTCACTGCGCCGCCCCAACAATTGTGCTTGCCGTATTATATGAGACTTGGGGGAGGCGAACGTGTCACGCTGCACGAGAACCCGCGATCTGGAGGTTCATCACATCCGCAGAGACGGCGGCAACGACATCGACAATGCGGAGGTGCTATGCCCAACTTGCCACCAAGCGACGCACACCTACGGAACGCCGGGCAGGTCTCCTGCACCTTTTCCACAAGACGTGAAGGACCGCGCGATTAGAAGAGCCGGCAATCAGTGCCAATGCACGCGGACTGGTGGATGCCACTAATCGAGCGAGATTCCCGGGGTTTTCATTTTCTTCTAAGCCATCACCGCTAGGTAATTGCTGTTCACCAACACGTAGTGCCAAGCCCGCCGCCACGTCCCTGAAAAGCTCGCCGCGGGTTCTACTCGGCTGCGGCCAACATTGGCGCGCCGGCCTCCGCGTCGTACGGCGTCCGATAGGCGCCATTGCGGATGGGATCGATCTGGTCAGCCTGCGCCAAAGCCCACGCACACCAGGCTTCCAGGGCATCAGGGGGAATTGGCGCTTCCGCCGAGCGCTGGGCATCCTGAACCTCCACGACATAGCGCCGAATCTGCCTTGCCCGCTCGAGTGCTGCCGCCTCGCCGAGCAACCGCTCGATCCGCGCCTGTTCCAGTGCCGCCAGGCGTTCGCGCTCCCGGCGTTCCGCCTCGGCACGCCGTTGCCGGATCTCCTCCTCAAGCTGCGCCTTCCGCTCCACCCGCCACCGCCAGGTACGCAGCACGCTATCGCGGTGCTGCCGCTCGCCGGCGACAATGACCGCCACCAGCACCTCTTGCAGTTGCCGCTCCAGCGGATGTTCGCCATCCTCCCACACCTGCTCGGCCGGCCGATTGTCGTCCCGTGGACCGATCTCGCACCGCAGTGCGTGCGCTGCCGGTCGCCCCGCCCTGCCGGCACCGCTCCTGTGTTCAACCACCCTCAGGCCAACCGTCACGGTTTGGTGCCCGACGGTGATCTGCACCCGGTTGCCGTGCTCGCGGTCCCAGCGCTCGGACTTACAATTGCAGCGGGCAGCAGCCAGCAACAACGCCGAGAGCATGCGCAACCGCCGCCTCTCGCCAGGGCTGTCGAAGCGCGGTGCATAGTGACTGAAGCCAGCCAGGTACGGCGATTCCCGCAGCTTCTGACGACGCTCCTCATCCTGCTGCAAAAGCCGCGACACGACGGGATGAGGACGGTCGAAATCCTTGGAAACGCTGATCTTGCCAACCGACGATTCCACCCGCGCGCGAATGGCTTCCAGCGACTCCTCGAACACCGGCTCCGGCGGCAGCGGTCCCAGCAATTCCTCCACAGTGTACTGGCGGTAGTAGCGGGCATATCGGCCGCCGCCGATATCCACCTCGTCATCGAGGCCCGGCGGTCGTGGCCTCAGCTCGGCACGAACGACGGGTTTCCCGGCTGATAGCCGTGCCAAATACCCTCGCGGAGGCACCGGGACGCACATTTTGGCGCAAGCTTTGGCGATGGCCGGACCGGAGACGCCGAATTCAGCGCTCAGCCTGGAGATCGGCTCGGACCAGACGCGCTCATAGAGCGCCCGGCGTGTGAGAAGATGTCCCATAGCCGCGTCAGGTAGCCTGCTGCGGGCGTACTTTGCGAGGGACGCAATGCTGCTGCAGCGGTTCGGCGGCCACGGCTGTGCACCCGGCGGCTGCGGTCTCGGCCGCCATTCCGCGGCGAGGCCACCTCGTGTCGCCCTAAACAAACTGGTCTATCGGCACTTGAGGCTGGGGCGTTTACCCACAAATTGCAATTTGTGGGTAACGTGCTAGAAGACAGTAAATCAAGAGGGTGCTGATGTCTGACCAGATGCCGCTCCCCATTCAGACGATGTACGCGGAGCTCGTGGAGCGGGCCCATCTCGGACGGATGGTGACCGACTTCGACCCTGCGGGCACCTTTGTGAAAAAAACGGGCGGAGACCGCGGCTACTGGTATTTCCGGTCGCCGATGACGAAGGGCGAACGGCACGACCGCTACGTTGGCCCGGACAGCCCTGAGCTGCAGAAGCGAATCGCCGAGCATCGCAGCGCCAAGGATGACTACAAGCAGCGCCGGGCCTTGGTTTCCGCACTGCTCCGGACAGGTATGCACGGCCCTGACCGGACGACAGGTCAAATCCTAGAGGCGTTGTCTACCGCCGGGGTGTTTCGCATGCGGGCAGTCCTCGTCGGCACGGCTGCCTACCAAACGTACTCTGGCCTGCTCGGAGTCAAGCTGAGTAGGGCGGCGATCATGACAGATGACCTCGATCTCGCTCAGTTCAAAACCATCTCGGTCGCAATCGCCGACCGAGTCGAGATCCCCCTCCTTGATATCCTGCGCCGCGTGGACCCCGCCTTCAAGGCGGTCCCGGACATCTTCGCTCCAGGCAAGGTCTGCCGCTACGTGGTCGGCGACCGGTACCGGGTGGACCTGCTGACGCCGAACCGTGGCCCCGACGACGACTCACCAGTATCGCTACCTGCCCTTCAGACAGACGCCCAGCCGTTGCGTTATCTAGATTTCCTCATCTACCAGGAAGTCCACGCGGTCGCGCTTTATGGGGCGGGGATCCCGATCAACGTTCCCGCACCCGAACGCTATTGCTTGCACAAACTCATTGTGAGCCGGCTCCGAGTGCAAACTCAGGAGAGCCAGGCGAAGGCTCGTAAAGATCTACGGCAAGCCGGCGAGTTACTGACGGTACTCTGCGACCACCGCCCTTACGAGATTCGCGACTTATGGGGCGAGTTGAACGAGCGCGGGCCGAAGTGGCGCGAGAGAGCGGCGGAGGCCGTCGGCCTGCTTGATACGGTAATGGGTTCGCCGATCGCCCGGGAAAAACTCGAGAAACTCGTCGGTAAAGTCACAGCCGCTCCTCGTCTGCACGCACCCAGCCGATAGGGCGCGGACCGCGGCTCCTCTAGCCCTGTATCCGCGCCGCAGACGACCACGCTCGCCGATTCATCATCGCGGGATCAAGGCGGCACCTGGCGCAAGATGTACAAGCAGCCCGCTTTCCTGGTAAACCGGATTATCACGCGCTAATTTGGGGACAGTCGGCGCGGGCGGCGGGCTCCCCCGGGACGGCCGCCATCTGGCCGGGTTCTGCTCGCGCTCAATCCCTTCCGGTGTGTTCGAATCGTCCCGCCCACGATTCGTGAGCAGAGCGCAGCTCGCTGACGCCGAACGGACATTATCCCAAGTCGGCTCGATAGCTCTAACCCCGGCAAACGTCGAAGCCTAGGGACCGACCCACTTCGCCCACTGCTGCACTACCTCACGAGACGGAATCTCGTGGCCGCGTGTGATTGTGATCCAATGGTATTCATCGAGCAGTTGCACCAGTGTGTGATCTGGCCTCCCGACTTCGCGCGGAATGTCTTGTGGCTCAGCCACGCCGCATCTGGCCGCGTCTGCTATGAGTAGCTCCCCCTCGTGTTTTGAGCGCACGAGCATGAGCCGGTAACTTTCAGGAGCACGACCGGGCGAAGCGAAATTGGCTTGGATAGCTGCATCCCACGGTATCGCTGCATCCGGACATACGGCAAAAAGCGCCTTGGACGCCGAAGTTGGCCCGAAGTCGTCAATCGCAAGGAGCTTATCGTAAGCCTCAATGAGAGCCGCTAAATCGCGGTCTTCCAGACTGACCAGCCCGCGCCCTGTGTGTGGCAGTCGCGGTTGCCATTCCCCGAACCATCTACCCAGCTTACGAGATATCTTCGGGAAGGAATCTTTGGTGATCCTGCAACCCCATTTGTTTAGCCATTCCAGAAGCGCCCTGGCATGGTCGCGATCTTGTAAATCTAGGGCAGGCAATGTCTTACGGCGGAGTTGCTCATCGAAGCCCAAAGACTTGTCGATCTCCCGGTGCAGCCGTGACGCATATACCATTCCGAACAGGGTGGGATTTTGATAGGGCATTATGCCGACAACCTCCAAATCGTCGCTCTGCCTACGTTGTAGCTCTTGGCAAGTTCCTTGAGTGTCGCGCCCTCGGCCAGTTGCCAGACGCAGAACGCGCTTTATGGAAAGTCAGCGTGCCGCTCTTGACTGTCAGGTGTCCAGCATGTCCCATTCATCACCCAAAACCCATCGGAGTGCAGATAGCTTGCCGTTCAGCATTCCCCATTCAAAGTCGTCCCATGGCCCTAGGTTTTCCAACCCGAATCGTTTCTCCACTTTCGCAGCGGCTTTCAATGCACCTTCCCAGATATCGCGTTGTATAGGGCGGGTCCGATGGTCTTTGATCGGGAACGTTTCCTTCTCGACGAGCTTGATTCTTCCGCTCTCGATCCTCTCCCTGCGCACCTGATGTCGATTATACCATACCTTCGTGACCAACTCGTCGATGGCATCGACAATCTCGGTGAGCCGTCGCGGCTCTTCGACCCATTGCTGTTCGATCATAAGGTCCGCTAGTTGGACGGGCTTCACACGCCGCAGCGCCTCGCCAAGCGTGATGAAATACAGCGATTTCATACGCGAAAAGCACGCGGCGATATCGGGGTGCGGAAGGTTGTTGCTTGCGCTTGGGTGGCTAAAGTCCTTCGTGTTATGCGTGACAAAGGCGAATCGGGTGCCAGGGGAAGCCCTTTCGGCCGCAATATCTGCGTATGTCTCGATGAGGATTGCATCATCGATTCCATTGCGCTGCCGGTGGAATGGTGCTCTCTTGTCGATCGTGCGCTGCGCCGCGCGCAGCTTTACCGCGTCCGATGTCTCAACAATCTTGGCCTTGGCGAATAACCGCTCGATCCTGCCAACGGTTTGAGCGGCTGCCTCACCGAAAGTTGGCAACCGGTGGTCCACGTCATTGAGCTGGCGTAGCACCATGCGCTTCCGCCTCGGATCGCCGAATTTGTCCACCGCTTCCTTTACTCGTTTCATCGTGGCGGAAAGGCTCCGGCTGCTGTCCTCGATCACGCGTGTCCTATTGCGCGCAAACTCGTCCACAATGACACGCGGCAGGATCAGGGAAATTTCGCCTTGTTTGATCAGTTCTTCAAGAACGCCTAGCAACGCCTGCTGCTGATAGTCCTTGGCGAGATCGAGCCAAACGCACGTGTCGATCAGAATCCAGAAAGTCTTCGGCGGCGGCGGCATAACCTTCGGCATCAATAGGCCACCTTGAACGTCGGGCTATCCTCCGGCTGCGTTTTCCGGTGATCGTAGATGCGCGTGGTGGCGATGTTGGCGTGGCCCAGCCATTCCTGCACCTTGGCAATGTCGGCTTCATGGTCGAGGGCGTTGGTGGCGGCCGTCGCGCGGAGGGCGTGCGCGCCGATCTCGAAGCCGAGCGCCGCCGAGTAGGCCCGCACCAGCTTGTAGATGCCGTCTGGGGTGATCGCCTTCTCGAGGCGGCGGGTGCGGTTGTTGCGGACCGGCCGAAATAGCGCACCGACTTCGTCGTCGCCGTGGCCGGCCGCGTCGAGATATTCGTGAATGAGGGAGTGGGTGCCTGGATGCAGCGGCAGGTAGCGCACCTTGCCGCCTTTGCCCGACACCTTGAGATGCGGCACGCCTTTGCGCGTCTGCCGGAAGTCCCTGACCTTGAGCTTGCAGAGCTCGTCACGCCGCAGCGCGTGGAACAGCAGGGTCGAGAGGATGGCGCGATCCCGCCTGGCCCGGATGCTGTCGTCCAGGGGAGCCGCCAGCAGCTCGCGGGCCTGGTGGTCGCCGAGCGCCGGCGTCTTGCCTTCGCCGGTCTCCGCCCGCGGCCGTTCGACGCCCTTGACCGGGTTGTGGGTCACGGCGTTCCGGCCGCACAGATACTCGAACAGGGAGGCCAGCGACGCGAGCCGGTGCCGGATGGTGCTCCCGCCGAGCCCGCGCCCGGTCAGCTCGTCGCGCCAGGCGATGACGTGCGCCCGCGTGACCGTCCGGAATTCCTCCGGGCGGAGGATGCCGGCGAAGCGCATGAAGTCGCGCACGGCGTTCTCGTAGGCCCGCCGGGTCTGCGGGTTGGTCAGGTTGGCGAACCACTCGACCTCGGGCGGCACGTCGGCCGGCCGGTGGAACTCGGCGGCCGTGAGCAGCCGGGAAACACGGGCGGGGGCGAGCTCGGTCGGGAGCTCGTCGGTGGGGGTGTCGGTGGTGACGGGGGTGTCGTTCATGAGGGTCCCTCCCCGTGTTTCTACTATTGATAAAATCTGTTATCAATATTAAAGCGCCTGCCGAGAGACCGGGGGCCCCGCCTCTGGTAACCACAGCTGGACAAGCCGGGGGGGGTGGCCAACCGTCCCCAAACGTGAGCCACATTATTTGAGGAGAAAATGCCAGCTCTGCACTTCGAGGACGCGCTCAATTTCTTGATTGATAAGCTTGCGAAAGTCCCAGATACCGGTCCTGGACAAGCAAGAGCAAGACAGGAGCGAGCGCATGGATCAGATATATGGATCGACCGCGTAAGTATGGACTATTGGCGCTCGCAGGGCCAAGCACTGGACGGTATGTCCCAGGACGAGAAGGAGCCCTATTCAGGTCCATTTTACGATGCCGCGTGGGAACTTTCTAGGCGTGGCGTTCTCCGGCCGGCCGCTGCTGTCCCTGATGGACAGGAGTCTGCACATCATATCGGCCAGCGGGTTAAGGCAGCTCCGTTTTTTGGGGACGGCTATTCCTTAACTGCCTGGGGTCGCGGATGGGTAAAGTCGGCAGCCGCCGAACGTGCGATTATGCCGTCAAGCCCTGGCCGCATCATAGAGGTGCTGCATCAGTTCACGCCTCTATTTGGGCAAGGCTACGCGCAACGCGCAGCCGAGGCAGTGACAGACTGGCAGACCGGCAATTATCTTTCCGCATGTGTGATGGCCGGGGCTGCCGCGGAATCGATCTTGCTCGCCGCGGCAATCAACAAGACCCGCGATGAAGCCTCGACTCTGTCGGAATACCTAAGTTCGGGCGGCAGACGCCGCATAACCGACCGTCTCCGCGCCAACGCTTCGAGGACTGTTGGGGACCAGTTCGAACTTGCTCTTGGCATTTTGTCCTACTGGCGAGATACTGCCGGGCACGGCGTCGCCTCTTCTATCGGGGAGGTCGAGGCATACGAAGCCATATCGCGGCTGCTGCGGCTTGCACGATTTACCTCAGAGAATTGGCAAACTCTGACGACTTAGGGACCTTGCCTTTGGGCTGGAAAGAGCGCGAGGTCGAAGTCGTTGGCCGCTGCGGCGATTCGCGAGAGTATGTGTGAGGAAGGACATTATCATATATAGGGGCGGTCAGCCCGAGGGCACTCGGCGGCGCCCTCGGGTATGACTCAGAATCCGGGAACTGCTTAACGAGCGGTCGGACAGCCGTGACAGTTCCTCGACACCAAATATTGACGACCCTAACGGACGGCTGCGTTTGGCTATGTCCGGGGATTGGCCCGTCTAGAAGAAGAAAGGCGACAAGGCAAACCACACGCTGCTTGCCCTTTTTCTCTTTCGTTGCATATTGCTGCTGACCTCCGCTTGCCGAGCCACCTCATGCAGTGCTCTCCTGTTCGTCACCGTATGCTCGGCTGTGCTTCCGTTTCCGTAGGAGGAGGTGGAGGATTGTTCGGAGAGGTCTGGGGAGGGGCGGCGCCGCAGCCATAGGGACTCGGGCCACAAGTGACATCCGCATTTGGTTGTTGCTGCCAGTTTCCCTGGTAGCTCTGGTAAGACGGGACCGACTGGAATGAAGAAGACCCAAATTGGCCCTCGCCGTTAGTCTGCCCAAACCTAGTCTGACCAAAGCTATGAGGGCTGCCGAGCAGCAGCACACCCGTGAGAGCTGCGAAGAAGCCTACGCCTGCGTGCTTCATCATGAGAACGTGTCTCCTTTTTTTACCAGCAACAGAAAGTCAGGTTCGATCCTTTAGAACAACTTCCTTGGAGAATCGGGGCCTGTTACGTTTACGCAATGCCCAAAGTCGGTGAATGGATACCAGGCCCTGCCTGTTGGTGGTGGTCCCAGCATAGAGAGATAGTCGCCGTTAGACCGATCTATGGCGATCTCATACGTTATCTTGTCTCCCATCCAGTTATCGACTCGCATCTGATTGAACCGCTGGCTGATGCCGACTGGGTCCTTCCAGTCGCCAAGAAGCGTCAAGGTTCGCGCACGAAAATCTACCCGAAATCTAAGGTAAAAACTGCCAATCGTGACATGGCCCGGGCTATAACTATTGCCGGCACATTCCAAAAAGAGAGGTGCCTGCTCGACTGGAGCAGGTTGCGCGCGGGCCGCTGTGGTTATGGAACATGCGAGTGCTATGGCCAAGATGGTGGGCCATGTGCGGCGAATGCAATCCATCTTTCGCGGATCGGCGGCTTTCCCCGAGTCAGTTGTGGCGACTATAGTCATGGTCTTTTACCTACGCATTTTAGCGTTTGCGATGCTGTGATTGTGGTGGAAATTAAGCTGAGCGAGCAGCCTGGTCCGTTTATCGCTACCGTTGAGCACTTAGCATCTGGTCGTTAAGTCGACTCAGCTGAGCGCACTCGTTTACATTCTTTACCCCACAGTTCGCCTGACCTTGGCGATAGATTCCGCTTATCCCGTTCTGAATGTTCTCAGGTGCTGCACCGGCAACCGGTGTTGTAGGCACCGGCGAGACCATGCTCGCGGCAGAATCCAAAGCAATACCGAGAGCGGGATTAACTCCGGTCTCGGCGCCGCTCTTTGTCTGCGCCCTACATTGAACTGCTCCCATCAGCAGTACTCCGGCAAAAGCAATCTGCAAACTGATGCCTGCGCGCTTACCTGTCGTGTGTCGCCTCGTTCGTTCTGTAATGGAAACGGACGAGTCGCCCTCAGCCGACGCGTCGATACGAGTCCGGCCGAAGGTGAGGCTGTCGCCAGGCACCGAGAGCAAATTGGTCCACATGGAGGTGGTAGCCTGACCTTCAACATTCGGTGGATTCGGCACCATGAAGTGACGTTCAGCTGCGTAGAACCCGGCGGTGGCTTTGGTATCCTTGCACCGGTCGGCCTCGAGCCACATGGGGACGAGCGCGCGGATTTCGCGATCTGCTGTTTCGGCGGCTTCAGTCATGGCATTCCTCCGGGAGACTGCGGCGTCGCGGTAGGGACCCGGGTCAGCAGGCGCACTAGCTCTGCCTGCCGGTTCGTTTGGGTCTTCTCGAAGACAGCCCGCAGCTGGGTGCGTACCGTGGGCATTCCGACTCCACGGGCAGCCGCAAAGGAATCAAGCCTCTGTCCTCCCGCGAGGGCGGCGGCGAGCTCTCCCTCCGCTAAGGTGAAGCCGAAAGCAGCGCGCAGAGGCGCAGAGTCTGGGCGCCGCGCTTCCATCGGCACTGCGGTGACGAGAGCAAGGCGTTGATCGGGGAGACCGGGCAGACCGGAGTGGCGCGGCAGGGGAGACACCGTGACGCCCAGGCGTGCACCGTCCAGACCATGTAGAACCACGCTGGTGGCGGGTCCCGGCTCCACCTCCGGTAATGCCTCGACAGCGCGACGAATGGCGGCATGCAGCATGGCGGTTTCGGCGGGAGTGGCGGCCAGCAGCCGTCCGCGCTGCTGGCTTAGTATTTTGGCCACGCCCAGGAGCGCTTCCCCGGCACGATTGGAACGGCGGATGCGGGCACTTGCGTCGGTCGCGAACAGCATCTGCGGCAGCGTGTCGAGCAAATCTTGACCTAAGGCAGTTTCCGCTCGCGCCGCCTGGAGGCGCAGATAGATCGTGGTGGCCCTGCGGATATGGGGAAGAAGGCGCTGAAACATGATTCGGTCAGCATCGCTGTAGCGCGCCTGTGTCTCGGTGCGGAACACCGCAAAGATTGCTGTCTTTCCTGCCTCCTCCCATAGGGAGGAGGTCATCAGCCACCGCCGGCCGAGGGGCAGCGAGAACTCATTGTAGAACGGGTCGCGGGCGACAAAATCCGCGTCGAAGTGCTCATGGCAACGCAACAGGAAGCCAATCGGGCGCTGCATGAGTAGCTGGCGCCGTGGGTCCATACGGCCGTAGCACCGACAGAAATCCTCTTGTCCGCGGTAGCTGGTCGAAGGGAGCGAATTACTGGGGCAGTCGACTGTGCTATCCCAAAGAAAGAAATGGCCCGCCGTAGAATCTACAAGAGGTAGCAATGCATCGAGCGTGGCGGGCCAGAATTCAGGTACGGTGGCCGCGTCATAGAGTTTGGCAACGGCAACAGAGAACGAGTCGGCCAAGCTTGAGGAAGTACCCATGGCGGCGCCCCGCACTGCGAAATAACTCAATCGTAATGGAAAGGTTCTGTTGCCGCATCATCAATATGGATGATGCTCCTGCGTTTCGATGACCGCAGGTGAGTCAATCGCTGCAACAGTACTGACTCTATCTGCGCTAAGTTCTTGAAGAATAATCCTCTATTCTCTGCTGGTTCGCCTACATAACCGCCTGGGTGACACGAGATCAGTCATCCCAGAGGCGATGTCCCTCCTTGGTTGCGTTACCCAAGGCGAGATCATGGGTCGGCTATCGCCGCATAATGGGGTGATATCGTCAGATACAGAATTTGCTCACGATGGTGCAGGCAGAAGGCAAGGGGGCAAGCCCAGCGGCGGATTCTCCACCGCGCACTCGAGCCGTGCCGACTGAATGACCTCCGGGATGACCGGGTACCTGGACCAGTCCGGGCTCCGGTATTCACCCCCCTCGAAACACAGCCTCACACGCTCGAATCTCTCCCGGTCACCACGAGGGTTCGGCGGGATGTGCTGATAGAAGTGGAACCGACCAGGATCTGGAATCGTCTCTGGCCTCCGCCGCGCCACGCGATAGACCAACCGCCCCGAGAAGCCGCTCACCGGCGCCGATTGCTCGGCCGTGGCGCAGGCCTCCCGATAGATGACGCTCGCGAGCTCCGCGATCATATGGGCGACGGCCGCGCCCGGGTTGTTCCAGTCCTGCATGAAGCAGATGTGCCACCCGTCCTCCTGCTGATCGACGGTGATGAGCGTCCGCACGCCGGACCCGCTGGCGTATCGCCCGGGATAGAGCTCGCTCGGATCGAAGTGCCTCCAGAAGCGCATCAAGCCCGGCGAGGCAGGATCAGCGAAGGCCTTCAACCCCTGGGGCTGGCCGGCCGGCAGGCTGGCCCGCTTTTCATACGCGGAATTGCTGATTGCCTTATGGATGCGCCGCCAAGCGGCATCAACCTCCTCGACCGTCCGCAATTCCGCGAAGTCAACCTCGGGCACCGGGATCCCGGCACCGAAATCTTTCGAATCTACGCGAAACTCTCGGAAGAGCCACGCGGCATACTCCTGGACCGTCGGGTGCTGCTTCTTCAACAGCGCATGACATGCCGCCGCATGGTGTCGGTCGAAGTCGGCGTTCGCTTGGCTGTAGTTCTCTGAATCCATCTCGCCGGCTTTGGCCAGGCGATCCATCTTCAACCTGGCACGTGTCCGCTCTTCGTCGTGGCGGTCGTGCTCGGTTTTCCAGTCGGGATCGTAGTACGGATTGGGATAGGCCATCCTTTTTTCCTGCCGCTCAGTGATCATCCGAAAGCCAGTGCGTCGGTCGGCGTCGGCTCACTCCGCCGCATCCCGAAGGGACGTCTGCGCCGAGACGTACGGCTCCGCCGCCACGGAAAAGTCCAAGTAGTCGAACCTGACCTTCTTCCACTCCGCCTCGCCGGCGAGCTTGAAGTAGCCGGACCGGTCGGGAAGCTGCATGATCTGCGACGGCAGCACCGCCTTCTCGGTCCGCCGGCGCACATGGGTCGCGGTGCTGCTGGTGGTGTGCTCCTTGCCTTTCGAGTGCGACGTCGTGGTCTCGTCGTGCTCCACCTCCCGCTCGCCGATCAGCTCCGACGCGAACTGCGCCGTTCCGCCGCGCTCGCTCGCCCCGCAGCGGAGGATGAGCGTGTTGTCGCAGTTCTCAATGATCGTGTTCGCCACCGCTGCGCCATAGACCGCACGCATCTGGTCGATCGACTGCAGGCCGATCGCCACACACCCGCCTTTCTTGCGCAAGCGCGTCTGGGCGTCTTTGAGCCCCTGCAGTGGCCCCAGCGCGTCGAGCTCGTCGAGATGGAACCACACCCGCCGCGCGGGCGAATCCGGCAGAGACAGAAGCTCGGTGATCGCGAGCCCCATCCAGCACGAGACCAGCTCCCGGAGCGCGGCGATCTGGTTCGCCTGGTAGGGCATCCACAGAGTCCCGGGCCCCTCCGTCCGCACCCAACTTCGGACCGAGAACCCCTCCCCGCCGACGCGCGCGACTTGGCGCATGATCTCCACGCGCGGCGCCATGGTGCCGAGGATGCTGCCGAGCATCCGCTCGTTGCCCGCGGCGAAGTAGTGCTGCGCCGCCGTCCCTTCGCAGAGCAGGGCGAGCTTGTCCCGCTCCGCCGTCGCCAGCGCGTTGAAGAACTGCTCGGCCGACCCCAGGCCGTTGCGGTGCCAGGTTCTCAGGCAAGCGATGAAGATTTCCCGTGCGTAGCCGACCCACTCGTCCTGCGCCCCATTGCCCGCTGCCGGCAGCACGGCGTCGCCGAGGAACCGGTAGTCGGTCTCCTCGCGGAGCTCCGCCAGCATGTCCCAGCGCACGCTGCGCGCATCGAAAGGATTAAGGACCACGTCGCCCGGCCGCCAGAACAGCCGCATGGCGCTGCCGTCCGGGTCGGCGACCACGTGGCGATCGCCGCGGCGAAGCGCGGTGTACATCAGCCCCCGGAGCGCGGTCGATTTGCCGCTACCGGTCACCCCCAGCGCGACGATGTGCCGGGTCTCGGCTTCCCGGCTCAGAATCAGCCCGGCGAGCGCCGTGCGGCCCTTCGCCACGGCCTTGTTGATCGCCCGTAGCGTGTTGGCGTTGTGGTGTCGGATCCGCGTGCCCCGCACCACGGAAATTCCCGGCAGGGACAGGGCCATGCATGGCGCGGCATACCCAAACACGAATCCCAGCCCCGGCATCGCCATCGCCGTCAGGAACGGATTGAGCAACCCGGGCGCGAACAGGGTCACCAGCTCGCCGATCGCCCAGCCGATCACCGCACCGATCACGAACCCGATCAAGGCGAGCTTGAGGCCGGCTGGCGTTCCCTCCGTCAAGGCAACGAAGCCGCCGAACACCATCGCTCCGAGTGGCACGGCGAGGGCGAAGTAGTACGGGTAGCCGTCGGCCAGGAAGAACCGCCCGACCCGCGCGGCATAGTCGGCGAGATCTTGATTCCAGAGGCTGGTCCAGAAGGATCCCAGCAGGCTTGGGAACGCGACCCTCTCGGGAGCGGGCACCAAGTCCCGCACCCCGAAGTGCCAGGCCGCCCCCATCGCGGCCAGGCTCGCCACGAAGCCGATGAACAGGAGCGCGGATTGCTCGTCGGTTTTTTGTGCCATGCCGTCATCCTCGCCGAGTCGCTGTCGTCGAACGGTGGAGTTTCCACCCCCGGCGGCACAACCGGAAGCTGTTGGCGGCTTCATCGCCCCGCGGCCGCTTGCCTATCGCTCGCGATCCTGGCCGCTTTCCTTGCCGCGCGTTCGCTCTGTCACGGACTTTTCACGCGGCTTGAGCGCCTGGCGCAGCTGCTCCGGCGTCTTGCCCGGCGCCGGAGTCTTCTCGGTGAACGACTCGCGCAACGCGCGTTGCCGCGCCGCCGGGTCCCGCTCCGTCCCCGCCGCCTGCCTCTCGCCGAACTGCTCGCGCAGCCGGGCCTCTCGCGCACGCTCCGCGTCGGAGGCCTCCCGGCCTGACAGGAACGCCTCCCTGAGCGCCCGCTGCCGTTCGGCCTCGGCCGCCTCCGGCGTGCGCGCCCTCCCCTGATCTCTGGCGGGGGGATTCTGCTCCGTCGCGAACTCCGCCTCCGCCGCCGGCGTTGCCCGGGCTGCTGGCCCCGGCCGCGCCTGGCCGGCGAACCGCTCCCGTACCGCGGCGAGCACCTGCTCGGCCCGCCCCCACGCCTCCGCCAGTCGCTCCCGGCCGCGCTCGACCCAGGCCCGCGCGTTCTCGAGCCAGGCCTTGGCCGTCTCCACCCCGCGCCGCTCGGCAAAATCGAGCGTGCTCTCCTTCGCCCGCTCCCGGCTCAGCCGCCCGGCCAGCGCCGCCTCGTCCCGAAAATCGTCGCGCCCGGCATAAAGGCTCGCCGCCTCCCGGTGCCGGGTCATGCCGACATAGGCGAGGTGCCGGTCCATCCCGCCCGAGGCCAGCACCCAGGTCCGATCGACCGTCGTCCCCTGCGCCTTGTGCAGCGTCACCGCATAGCCGTGGTCGAGCTCGGCATACTGCCCCTGCCCCACCCGCACTCGCGCCCCGCTGTCGAGCCGCACCGTGAGCGCCCCCGGCGCCGCTTCCGCCACCGTGCCGAGAGTGCCGTTCTTCACGCCGAGCGCGCGGTCGTTGCGCAGAAACACCACCCGGTCCTCGACCGCGAACCGCCGCTCTCCCCGCGCCGTGGCGAACGGCACCTCCGCCCCGAGCGCGCCGGCGTGCTGCCACTCCGCCCGCACCCGCGCGTTCAGGTCCTGCACGTCAGCGTTGGTGTGCGCCAGGATCAGGCCCGACCCGTCAGCTCGGCCGACAGCGACATACTCGTGGGCGATCGCCGCCTTGGCCGCCGCGCGGCTCTCGAGGAGGTGTACCTCGCCGTGCGCCGCGTAAGATCCGAGGCCCGCTCCGATCTCCCCGCGGGCGAAGGCTTGGCTCGCATCCCGTGCCCATTCATCCCGCTGCCGGCGGATGGTCTCGATCTCGACCACCCCCACCTGCTCGGCCACTGCCCGGAACGCCGCGCCCGCCTCGATCGGCTGCAGCTGCCGGGCATCCCCGACCAGCACCACCTTCGCCCCGGCGTCGCGCGCCGCCTCCAGCACCCGGCCCAGCTGGCGGCTGCCCACCATCCCGGCCTCGTCGATCACCAGCACGTCGCGCGCCGTCAGCGGATCGCGCTCGTGGCGCCAGCCGTACTCGAGCGCGTGCAGTGTCCGGCTTGCGATTCCCGCCGAGGCCTGCAGCTCCTCCGCCGCCTTGCCCGCCAGCGCCGCTCCGCGCACCCGGTACCCCTCGGCCTCCCACGCTTCCCGCGCCACCGCCAGCGATCCCGATTTTCCGGCCCCGGCCGCCCCGGCCACCACCGCCAGCTGCCCCGGCGCCGTGACATGCGCCACCGCCGCCCGCTGCTCCTCCGACAGCGCCGGGTGCTGGGTCTCGGTCCCCCGTGTCGAGCCCTCGGCGACGCGATGCGTGCGCGTCGCCGCCAGTGTCGCGGCCGCGTCCACCATGCGCGCCTCCGCGGCGATCATCTCCCGCGTCGAGAACCGCGCCGGCTCCCCTCCCCTTCCCTCGGTCAGCCGCACCAGCTCCGGCGACGCCTCCAGCTTCGCCAGCACTGCTCGGAACTGGTCGGAATCGTCGAGATAGCGGTTGAGCGCGCGCGCCATGTCGTGGCGCGTGAACACTGCCTCCGTCTGCGTCAGCATCTCCAGGATCACTTCCGGCCGCGCCAGGATCCGCTGCGCGTTCTCCCGCCGCGCCTCCGCATGCTCCTCCACCCGCTCCGCCTCGACGCCGCGGCGGTCCATCCCCACCGCATGCACCCCGACATGCT